>Ga0136643_10003464_pt1 | contig 21269 bp, 9 predicted proteins | sample TergutLab28metaG_FD_96883 | JGI IMG/M metagenome (GOLD analysis project Ga0136643, IMG submission 96883) | Labiotermes labralis P1 segment gut microbial communities from Petit-Saut dam, French Guiana - Lab288 P1 (version 3) (version 3) | ecosystem: Host-associated > Arthropoda: Insects >...
AGCAGTGTAGATCAGGTATAGGAGGGGGCCAAGTACACTGCCCTGCGGAACTCCAGCGAGGATTTGCCTGAGGGACGAGTAAGCTTCCCTGTATTTTGTCCTAAAATATCTATTCGTTAGGTAAGATTGTAAGATTCTGTACATATTGTCAGGGAGGAATGTGCTGAGTTTATAGAGCAGTCCTTCATGCCACACTTTGTCAAAGGCCTGACTGATAAGTCACGTCTGTTGCTTTTTTCTTCCTTCGTTTTTAATCTCTAATTACCGTAGCAAAACACGACATTTTATAAAATTTCGCATAATTTCATATTTCCTAGTTATTATTTTATGGAAGTGTCTGTGAACTATCCAATTTTACTTCTCAGCATGCAGTCCTGAGCAGTTTTCATTTGTCTTTGCGTTTGCTTCTTCAAAATTCTGTGTTGAGGTTATTAATTGTAGGCTTAGTTTAGGCCTATTTGTGGGTAAGGACTTGCTTCTCCATTACATGGAAACAGCAGTTTACTTCCAAACAATGGTAAGCCCTACCAGACGACGCGGCCTAATAACCTACAGCATGAAAATTAAAATCTGTACTCTTGTGAAAACCTCTAATTGTAAATGCCTGTATTAATCCTGTAATATTTATTTGCTTTTCCTTCGAAACAGTTCGTGTTTATACGAAGAATAATAATCATCCATAGGCAAAGTTAACATTTTCCATGAACAGTTGCAATGATTTTCATAAGTTCAACAAATAGCAGGGTTGGTGAATTTAGACATAAACAGTGGCGCCGTTTGGTTTAACAAAATGTGCAGAACAAACCGTCTGACACCCAACTACATCACAATCGCCATTATCGGTCACAACAAACAGTGTCATAAATGTACAGAAGATGGACACAAACAGACTACCAAAACAAGCACTACAATATAAACCAAAAGGACGAAGGAACATAGGAAGACCGAGGAAGAGATGGAGAGACAAAATTCATCTTGAGGATCAAGGAACAGGGAACACGCCTAACCCTTCAGGAACGTGATGATGATATTTTAAAGCTTAATATTTTATACTTGTGCTTTGGTTTTTGAAGTCTTAGTAATATATCTTTTGTATAACACCTCCCCGAAGACGGTCACAATTGTAGACGAAACATGTACTTAGGGGAGGTTTACTGTTTTTATAATACATATTCTTACCTGCTCATATGAATTTGTTGGTTTCGTCTTCACATTAAAGCATTTTTAACTTTCACTTAAGAGAGACGTTATTTCTATTTTTGTCCTTTACATGGAAGGCCGTTGCGATCCGTGTAAACATCAAAAGGTAATAAGTGATACGAATTTATGTGCTGCTATGCTGGACGACAGGCAGTCGGCACTGAAGGAAGGCACAATAGATAACGCCAGAAGTCATTTCTATAACGACACGTTATATTACTTGGCTAGGATTCGACCTACATTTTATTGTTGCACGAAATAATTAGTATCTACAGACAGGAACATTTTGTTGAAAGAGAGACATTTTTATAGTCCGGTAGATGTTCTGCAAGACGAGCATGTTGATCCCAGTAGAGCGCTGTGAGAATTGTTGAGTAAAAGGGAACTCGCCCACGGCCAGGGAACTCCCACACGAACCTAATGAGAACAGACGAAGTAAACATTTCACAACGAACCGCGGGTTTTGGTATTTAAACTTATGGGTTGTTTTATTCATTAACGAACTTCAATGTCCCTGGCGGCTACAATGAATGAAATTTTTGAGTTAATGTGAGTGTTACTTTAGTAAAACAGTAATTTGTTGTGTGCTATTGAAGTTAAACCATATCAGGGTTACAAAACTTCTCGCAAACATGTAAAGTCGTTTCGTTCTGATAGCTGCATAGTGTGTATTTACGTTCACCTCTCCCGCAGAACGACTTTCTCTCCCACTTTGGCTTGTACGACACATTTAAAATAACAATCACTATTTTCGGGATAAGAACCAACAATACGAACGTTTTTCTGTCTTCATTTATTTCAATAATCACCCCTACATATTTCGAACAGTTCCACTCTGAACTCAATTCTGATGGTGCTAGCAGCTAGACAGCGTAGATGCATGATAAACACCATATGCTGCATATACAGTAAACTGCCTCCTGATGATGAAAATTTAATCTATTCGAAACATGGAGAGGGTGATTATTGAAATAAATTCAGAGAGAAAACTGTGCATCTTGTTGGTCCTTATTACGCAAATATATCACGATGCACGGTCCACAGAATATTAAAAAATCACTATATTTCAGACGTCAAGTTTAGATCTTGATGTTTAGAGCCTAACACGTCATGTCTGCTAATCGATGACAAGAAAATTATTGTCCAAATTGTGATTTATTCAGCCTCCTGAGAGACACACAAAACACTCCAATAAATATAAGGTCATTTCTGTCCACAATTTTGGTGGGAGAAAGTCTTTTGAGTAGTGATTTAAAATGTAGCCAAACATGCCGGATCCTGCTACATTTTAGATTCGTCAGATATTAATTGCAAATATACACATCAGTCCTTCGGTAACCGTTAACAAATATCGACGGTTTTGAGTGTGTATCCTATTTCGCAAACAGCAATATTTGAATACAATGAATTATATCTTTATCAAAACACAATTTACTGTATATGGTCCTATTCATATAGTCCATATGTTTCGATTAGGTACGTCATCATCAGCAAGGTTCACTTTTTATCGGCATGTGATATGTTGTTACGTGGATTATGACGGCTGGTCTTTTATGGGCGTGTGGAAATTTAGTGATAAAGCTACTCTATAATGGTACTTATATTTCTGGGCCTTAGGCTTACTATCTCTGATGGATTCCGAAAAAAGCAGACGAACTTGACATTGTTACACATGTTTGCAAAGGAACTGGGCATTTACTAGGTTGAAGAAATCCAACAAGATTCAACAGTATGCAGATATTTATTTACTGCTAAATTACTCTACATATTTCGGGCGTCCATCGCGCCTATCATCAGGAGTACATAAAACTGTAGTTACAGCCTCTGGTACAGATCAAACTATCTGGGGAGCAAGCTTCCTCAGATGTGACCAAATAAGGAATTGTTTGGGACGTACGGTAAGTAGTAAGCAGCTATACTCGACTTGTGTGGGTTGTATACAGTGGGGAGTTAAAAGGTGAAGTGGGTACGAGACCTCACATGTGCTGTGCAGAATGGGTGGTGTGGGTACATGGGTTTTGCTATTTTTGCTACTATAGGTTAATATATTTTTGCTATTCTAGTTTAATATAGGTTTTGCTATTCTAGGTTTATATAACCTAGAATAGTGTGGGTACATGGGTTCTGCTATTTTTGCTATTCTAGGTTAATATAGGTTTTGCTATTCTAGGTTAATATAACCTAGAATAGCAAAAATAGCAGAACTCATGTACCCACACCACCCATCCTACAAAACACATGCGAGACCTCGTACACACTTCACCTCTTACCTCCCCATTGTATACAACCCACACAAGTCGAGTAAACCTGCTTACCAAGTTTTTTTCATTTATCAACCTGAAGATGGCCAATGAAAAGGGCCGAAACATGTAGTTCTTTATGTAATAAATTATATACATATTTCTACCATCGTATAGTTTTGTTAGACAAGTATATAAACTCCAATCTAGTTTACATGTGGTGGATTAACCTCCAGACGGCTGACGACTATATAGACTGCACTGTGAAGTACTGCTACCGCTATTCTTGCTCTTACCACCCTGAAGATGGCCTCACGACTGGCCGCAACGTGTCAGTACTCACTATGAAATAAAGTTATGGTTGAACCCGGTTATAACGAAATCGGCTTATGCGACACATCTCCTATAACAACAGATATTCTGTGCTACCAATTAATTCCTTGCTGTTAACCGTAATATCATATTCCTCGGTTATAACAACGTTCCTTCGTAAGGACACAATATATTCGGTCCCTTTTGAGACGTTAAAACCGAGATCGACTGTACATTTATCACACCAAAGGGTATTTATTGGTCTTTTGAATGAATTTTATGCAGTATTTTGTGAGTTTTAACAGCGACCACGGTTGCCAAAACCCCAGTTTCTCATTAAGTCTTGGTCTTGATAAGCATGATGATTTGAGAAAAGTGACCCTCGCTTTTGGCGAGAGATGGCTCTAACCTTAAACAAGACAGCAAGTGAGGGAAGAAACACAACGTAATTGGATTGAAACTAAATACTGTGGTAGATGTGGCCTTTAAGATGTGTTGTATCGCCCTAAGTTAACAAAGAAGAAGAATTTAAGAGGAAACTGTGTTTAGAGCACTCTTACCACCGTCCTTCTCAGAATGTTTTGTCTTCCCTCCTGCTCTTTAAACACACAAAGATTAGTTTCTACAGAACTACGAGTACAATTTTACTTCTTGTTTTACACGGGTTTGTAACTTGATTTCTCATATTTTGGGGAAAAATAGGTTGAGGGTTTTCAAGAATAAGGTGCTGAAGAAGATATTGGTGATTAAGAGGTACGAAGCACAACGCGGCCAAAAAAACTGCATAACGGAGAGTTTCGTGACATACACTCCCCGCGAAATATTATTCGGGTGATCAAGTCAAGTAGGATAAAATTTATGTGGAATGTGACACGCTTGGAGGAAAACGAAAACTCGCAGAGGAGAATACCTGAAGCAATGAAAGGGTTTGGAAAGTTCGAAAGTAGGTGGAAGGAAAGAACTGAAGGGTACAGGATGGAAATGTCTGGACTAGATGATCTGGCTTGGGACTGGGACAAGCGGCGGACTCTTGCATGTCGTAACTGAGTTTTAGGTTTTTTAAAAGTTGGGGAATGTTTTTCCTTGCTGACGAATGATAAGCTTCTGAAAGACTCTCTGCCTAGATTTAAGTATTATCAGGCCCGGCTCACTCATGTCTTCCCCACAAAGTTCTGTTTAGGCATGACTGTGTACCAAAGTATTAAACTTAATCTGAATAACAGTTGCGAGTCGGGGTAGCTCAGTCGACACAGTGACTGGGCTACGAGCTGGAGACACATGAATCGTTTTTCGGTTACCGACAGGGGCCAGAGAGAGCCGAACTGGGAATTTTGGCACATCGAGACCAGTTTTGAGACCCACACAGCCTAATTTCAGTGAGTGCATAAAGTATTTACCCGGAGTTAAATCTGCCGGAGTGTGAAGTTGATTCCCCATCACGCATCTGGTGTCGAGATTATAAATTAGTAGACTTTAGGCTACCTCCATTGACCCGTATGTTTTCGTGTCGTGGAGAGGGACATATTTAACTTTATTTACATAATTATAATTTAATCATATATTGTCTCTCAAAATCCCTTTGCAGGTTAGTAACCTCATACCATTGTAGCTCATGAACTGATATTACCTTTGATGATTTTCGAAGATATACAAATTGTGTCTAAAAAGGTAAAATTTATAACATTCTTAACGGTATATTGCTGTTCACCATTTGCAAATATGAGTGCCGTTATCGTCTGGTTGTTTTTGTACTCATATTTTCAAATGGTGAACAGCAATACACCGTTAAGAATGTTACATATATTAACTTTTTAGACACAATTTGTATAATACATTTTACGAGACAAATGATCCAATTTTATGTATTCCACTCTTGTAAACACAATTTGCACGTCACGCCCTTAGAGACAAACGATTTAATTTGATGTATTCCATGGATGTAAACACGATGGAATCCCAAAGTGTGCATAGCATCTTGTAACACAATTGATAAAAAAGGCCTGAGGATGACTAATCTATAGTCGAAACACGTAGCATTATAATTACCTTGAATAATAAAGTGATTGTGCTGACGTACACTGTTTAATATTATATTACTTTACAAGCTCATCGTGATGCTTCCATTCAAATTTTCGAAGATGGTACGTACTGGAATGGCTTAGGAACTCTCATGCATTTATATGTTGAGGCAAGACAAAATAAATTAATATTCCTGTCTTCTTGAATGTGGCGCCATTTATTCTGGTATGTGGGTAACAAGAGATCATGGTAACTAAGGCACTCACTATGGAGTGTATGAAGTATGCTGTACTTCTACCCTGAAGTTGGGGGAAACAAATTCACTCGAAACGTTGGTCCCTATGTACGACTACAAGACAGCTCAACCCAGAATACCGACAATAATATCAGTGTTGTCGTCCTATGCAACATTTAACTTTGTGTATTTTTAGATAGTTCTTACGCTATATGTTATGGTAAACGATATCATACCAGGCGCGGCACTGTACGCAAAAAAAATCGATATTTCATTGTGTTTGCTCTAAGATTAAATGAATGTCTAAGAACCGAATCTTTAAAATTTCTTGTTAAAGGTTTGTTACGTAAAATTATTAATATTACGTAAAATGTCCTACCACAAAAATTTATAGAATTAAAAAAAAAATGTGTACTTTGCAAATAGTTTGGACGAGAATTCGAAACACTCAAGCTTGTTTCAAATGACCTCACTTGTTTACGAGTCCTTTGCGCGAAGTATACAATGTAACCTATTTTGAATTCGTCTTATCTGTCGTCCGTTTGTCTGTCTGTCTGTAGGCTTCGTGGAACAACTTCAAGTATTTACATAAAAAATTTAAGAGTATTTTAATTTTCCTTCCGTTGAAGTAATGTACATTTTGTGAGTCTCAAAAGAATGTAATATGTTTTATAAAAGAAGCAGATAGTCTTTTAAAACAGCGGTAAATAGAAGGATGTCTTTGTAAGGTCTACAGGCTATTTGTGAAGCTTAGAATGTTTGAAGAAATAAACCTGTAATTCCACATCTGTAATGTCATTGCCTTACTAATAATAGAATTTTAACTGCAATAAATAAGTACATTAAACAGTGAAGTATGAAATATGCTCTTCTAAACTCGTAAAGCATTTTGCTACGTAGTATAAACATGTCCACCGTTCTTCCTGCTAAATAACATAACAACACCCTTTATGGTCTCCTTCGTATTAATAGCTCCTTTCATTTACGAAAGTATCAACTCATCGTAAGGTGAAAAATAATGCTGCGTTTAACACGTGTCGATTAATTACAGGAAATATCAGCAACAACAGTCCAGGAAACTCTCCCTGTATCTATCAGTTTCGCTGTTGATTCCAAGTGACTGTGGACAAGCGTTGGCTTTGTGTACATAGGAACAGCCAGGGAGCTCCTACTTGTCAACTGTTTCAAAGGAAGAACAACATTTACTGATAGAGCAGGACGTATACTGTCTCGCTCTACTTTGCTTACCGTCTGTCGGAATCTCTGCTAGTTGACGTCATGACTGAAAATCTCTGTACCTTCCAAAGTAGAAGTAAAACAGGTATAATCAAATTTGCTGGCTTATCACACTGGAAAAATCGTGCTAAAAATTTTAATTATTTATCACATCCTGAAAAATGTCTAAACCGATTACTCTAAAAATGAAAATTGGTTACTAACTCGAATATATTGGTTTTAAGCAAAGAACGGTAGAGCGTAAAGTCAAGAGGCTTACACTTGCTTCTCGTAAAATGAGAAGAGTGAAGAGGCCTAGGCGACAAACAAGAAAACTGCCACTGATACTGTGCCATTAGGGGTCTTTGTCTAGCATCTAAGTTGACGGTAGTGAAAACGATAAATTACTTACTTACTCCATGATGCAGAGTCCTTCTTGAGAAGCTAACTGGTTTGCAGCTAGTCAAGAAATGCCCCGCATTTCACGGAACCCGAAGGTTCATTACCGCACTCACAAGCGTCCGCCACCTGTCCCTATCCTGGGCCAGCCCAATCCAGTCCACATGCCCACATCCCACCTTCTGGAGATCCGTCCTCATATTATCCACCCATCTACACCTAGGTCTCCCCAGTGGTCTCTTTCCCTTCGGTTTCCCCGCCAAGACCCTATACACCCCTCTCTCCTCACCCATACGCGCCACGTGCCCAGCCCATCTCATTCTTCTCGATTTTATCACCCGCACAATATTGGGTGAGGAGTACAAATCATTTAGCTGCTCCTCTTTATGCAGTCTCCTCCATTCCCCCGTTACCTCGTCCCTCCTAGGTCCAAATATTCTCCTCAACACCATGCTCTCAAACACCCTCACCTTCCTTTCCTACCGCAATGTCAGCGACCAAGTTTCACACCCATACAAAACAGGCAAAATTATAGTTCTATATATCTTAATCTTTAAATTTTTGGATAGCAACCTGGAAGACAAAAGATTCTGCATCGAATGATAGCAAGCATTTCCTGACATCAATCTGCTCTTAATTCCTTCCGCAATAGAATTTTGATTTGTTAAATTTGTTCCCAAATATTTAAACTCTTCCACCCTCTCGAATGTACTATTATCAATCCTCACACTGTTAATTCGTCCTGCATTCTGATCTCGAGACATGACCATGTACTTAGTTTTATCAGCACTTACTTCCAGTCCAGTCTCCCTAGTAGCAGCTTCTAAAGCTTCTGCATTTTCCTGTAGATTATGTATGCTTCCTGCCAGTATATTAACATCATCGGCATAAGCCAGCAGCTGATGTGTACCATTTAGTTTCAAGCCATCCTGGTTTACCTGAACCCTCCTAATGGCGTATTCTAGAGCAAAGTTAAAAAGAATTGGTGACAGAACGTCTCAAATTACTTGATATAAATTTACCTAAAGTGAATGACATTCAATTTTAAGAACCCTGCCATTAGTTTCATTAGCCGCCGCACTCGCTAGCGCTTGTTTCTTATGTAGACTTTTGCACGGTTTTTTTTACCGATGATATCCTGAAGGTAATGACTGCATCAGAAACTTAGTTAATTCAAACGTAGTAATTTAGATTTCCATGTGACTAACATAAGTCGGAAGCTCGTGCTGTGTTAAAATGATCCTTAAATATGGGGTTTGGAAGGATACATCAAATTAAGCTGTTTCAAAATGGAAACATGTGATGGCCTAATTTTAAGGCAGCAATGCAGCTCGGCTGGACAGAAGACTGGAAACTTTTTGAACACCAGAATTCTGTTTCCTAAACTCTGCCAGACATTTCAGTTTTATAAGGATAACCTTACGTCCCAAAAGAATGCAGTGATTCTACATGCTCAAGTAGGCTACGATCGTTAAAATTTTCAGTTACAACTCTTGATTATTCTAGGAGTTCTTTCGACAATAATTAATGTTTATTTTCTCAGATTATCAAACTATTTCATATATCGGCCTCCAAAGAATATTTCTAACGTGTCTTTCATTTTTATTTTATTACTCATCCCATGACTTTAAAACTTCAAATCTGTCTCCGGCCACCTGTCCTCACACACAGTAATTTCTTCGTTTACTGCTCTATGTAATAATAAATCCCTCTATTATATCTAATGTTTATTGCACTGTGCATACAACTAGATGCCACTTAGTATTTTATTATACTTCTTATAGACTCAGAATGTTTCGGGCACTACTATGCCCATCATCAGGAGCTCACGACTGTAATGTTGATTACCACATTAGTCGTTTCGTTCTTGGTTTGCAAACCAAGAACGCATTGACCAGTGAAGTAATCAACATTACAGTCGTGAGCTCCTGATGATGGGCATAGTATTGCCCGAAACATGTTGAGCCTATAAGAAGTACAATAAAATACTAAGTGGCATCTAGTTGGTTTTTTAGTCTTCGGTCATCCACTATTTAACAATTAAACTGTAGAGTATCGTTAAATAACAGACAGAAGATTTCGACTGAATTTGCAAATCGAGTTTCAGCCAATTTTGCGTTAGAATGCGAGTAAAACTGCCAATGGGCTTTAAATGAGTGCCCTACTGTAAAGGGTTAATAGCAGTTTAATCGTAGTCTAATTACCTGTTGCAAATAATTATGTTCGTAAGTCCGTATTCGCAGTTGACTCTTTATTGCTCAGTGCTCAAAGGTGTCTGAAAACCGATAATGACTGTGTAAGCCCATGTATCCTGTTTTATCACTGTCATTACTGACATTTCGGCACCCAGACGATCGAGAAAGCAGTGTTGATTCTCTAATATCATATACAAGGTTTCCACTCAAACTGGATGGATTTAATTATTTTGTTATTTAGGTAACGTCTGTTTACAGGAAATTCTAACCGAACGTAATACGTCTTGTCACCCGTTTGAATGAATGAATAAATATTATTTGGGTTCGAGCCCTTCCGGGTCCGATGCACCTAGCACTTAAAACAGGCCCTTTGTGCCCCGTGATCTATTACTAGGTTAAAGGGGCCCTGTTCCTTTACCAAAGTTCCAGATGGCCCTTATATTTAGCTTCCTGATATCTTCAGGGTCTTATAAGAAAGAACTCAGATGTGTATGTCTGAGTGAAGCCAAGGCCTCACACTCACACAAAATGTGGACTGAGGTTTACTCCACAGTACCACATTTCCTACAAGATTTGTGCCACCTGTTTTGTTTATATCAATATTATAACCTCCTTTATTGGAAACGGGTAATTAAATAACGTATATTACTCAGTATCTTTGTCCGAGAGATGTTATAACTGTAATTAACCTTTAGACGCCTAACGTCAGCTATAGTTGACGTACCGCACCGCTAACCTCCAAAGTTGCATTTTATATATTTATTCAACAAATATAAGTACCGAATATTTTAAACATGGTATATACTCTCCGGTTTTTCTCTTCAAAATGCAGTTTGTTTCATAATTCTAACGTATTTGGCTCCTGTATTATTCGCATTTTATATACAGAATGTGCTAAAATTTAAAATATAATTCCGGCGCCAATAGTTTAAATCTTTGTGGCTATGTTACAGTTTCAGTTTCCAGAAATGTTTGTTTATTGTGCTCGTCACAGTTTAATTAACACGGTCAAGCCGAATCTTATGTTTATTGGACCGTGCATCATTGCGATAGTTGAAGAATAAAAGACCAACTTGATGACACTTGTTATTTTATTTCACTTCTTATGTGCTCAACATGTTTCGGACATTAATATATCCATCATCAGGAGCTTGCGATTATTCTGTTGAATTACCACATCGGTCGTATTATTCTTGGATCGATGTGTGTTGGAGTTTCGGTGTGGTCGGGTTGGAGTGGTATCCGTGTTGCAGGCTGATGCCTTCTGCCTTCCTCTTGCACAATCCGCCCCTTAAAGCCTTGGCCACGTATTTATATAATTTATTACCGTCTATTATGATAATTGAAGGATAAAGATATCCCGACTTACTAGTTACTTGAGTGGTAACTTATGTGGCCCGTATTTCTAAGGTTGTACTTCTTCAGTGTTCCTGTCCCAATTACAGAATTGCGTTTGGAGCAGCAAGCGGCCCCTTACTTCCAACTCATTACCCACTGACATTTCAATTTTATTCTTCGCCCATTTTGAAGCTATAAAATCTCAGCTGCCAAAGTTAGATGAATTCGACCCGTACATAGCATTAAGACAAACATAGGGAAAACAGAAGAAAAATACCACTTAGTCTCATTGTCCGCGCTAAGGAAATGTAAGTGGCGAACGTCAAGCTGAGCCCGATTTACCCCCAGAAAAAAACCCCAGTACCCGTTGAATAGGAGGCTGGATAGCCCCCAGAGCAGACACACGAACCCAACTGATAGGACGCACTGGTCACCTTCGTATTAATATCTATTTCGTTTACCACATGGGAAAGGTACATGTTTCGGGATTTGTCTCCAAGTGTCTGGGATACACAACAAAATATTCGTATCTCAGACAACACCATAGTGAACCTTTACTCTAATCTATCTCCTAATGAAAATGGTATGTAAATAACGTATCTACGGGTAGAATTTAGTAAATTTATCTAACATACATAAAGTCAATTATAAAAACAGCATTTTATGTATATGTGACGCATTAACTATAAATTCCAGCGACCATAAATAGGTATATTTTTAATATTAACATAGATACTGCTTGTTCCAGTGGCCTTGCGATCTAAGGCGTAGGTCTGTGGCCGCTCGTCTGCTCAGAATGTGAGTTCGAATCCCGCCGGGGCATGTATTTTGACTGATATGAGTATTGTACTTTGTCAGGCCTCTGCGACAAGCTGATCACTCGTCCAGAGGAGTCCTACCGACTGTGCTGCGTCGTCGTGTGTGATCCAGAAACCTCAAGAATGAGGAGGCTTTGGCCCGCGTTGGGCCGCAGCGCCAAGGCAGCAGTGAAATACGTATAGGTGCAACATGGGTATTAAACTGTGGGTGGAAGAAGTTAAGGTAAAGGCATAAATATTCCTGTGCAAGTCATGGAATTAAATGGCAGTGTGAATTTGTGGGTCCACTCATTCCTAGCCTCGGTACTAGATGGTAAATGAGTGGTTAAATTAGCAACTCGGCCTCTTTACGCCTATGGAAATCGCCGAATGCACTCAGTGAATGCGAGTATGGGTGGGTCGCAGAGGAGGTCTGGATACTTGGGAGAAGTGAAGTAATTCTGTGTCATGCCGGGAATTGAAACAGAATTCCTCGGAAGTCCAACCCCTACCTCGGTCCTTACAGGGACTCACATTGTGAGTAGACATAAGATGTTCCGTGCTGATACAGAAGCATTTTTAAATGGCGAAGTTGTTCATGACGTAGATTTCCGCCTCTTTTATGCACACTATAAGACTGAATTTGGGATTCGTACAAAGTAGCATTTTCTACACCGGTCCGCCCCATAACTTTAACGTAAGACCTTCTTGAACGTAGACTGTAATAGAAATATTTTGGAGGGATTTATTGAATTAAACACGCAGATAGACGAGATGTCTTCTCAAGATTGCTTCCAGTAGACGAAATTCATGCAAATAAATCATAAAAACAGATAGACGCTCAAAGACAGTATTCACATAGCAGTATAAGCTCGACTAAACAGGGTTATAGATGGGTAAAACATACTTGCACATATAAACATACTTGCACATATAAACATACTTGCACATATAAACATACTTGCACATATAAACACGGACGGACAGACAGACAGACAGACAGAACGAAAGGAAGAAACAGACAATTACGCTTACATACAAACGTAAGACGCCAGTTGCTGACAGACATCCAGAACATTGAATTATGCATACAAACAAAGACAAAATTCAGAAAGGAATGAAAATTTTATTACGGTTGCAGTTTATTTGGAAGTGCATACGTTATGTACAATATATGTTATGTGCTCTTTGTAGTTCTTGTCTAGCCTACGTCCTTACTTACACGCGATTCTCTCTCCAAATAAACTGTCACTACTCGCTCCCATAAATTGTATTGCTTTCAAATTTATATCATACTTTTCCTACTCCGGATGTGTGACGTATATACGCACAGCCAAGTATGACATTAGTGGATAAAACGCGAACTTTTATAACGGATACGTAGGCCATAGATATCTCTTTCGTAGTGAAGGGAAACAGGAGAAAGACCATTCCTTGTTCAGTGATATGAAAGTGTAGATCCAAATCTATTTACGTCTGCTCAAATTTTCAGCAGACCATGAAGCGTATAAAAGGGATAACCTACAGGCGGTGTGAACTCTAAGCGGGTTTAGTGAATGTGATCCCTCTTCGAAATGGACAAAAAAGTGGCTCCATTTTTTAACTGAAACGAAAGCCTACTGCATAGGAAATTGGGGTTTTGGGGCTCGAAGTGAGTTGGTCCAAAAACGTGGAGGTACAAATTACAGAAATTGTAGAGTAGGAGACTCTGCGTGGTGGAATATCTGGCTTACATTCCAGGCAAGCCGCATACTTGTATAAGTCAATATGGAATTTGACATTCAGAGGACGGTGGGTCTTTATATATTCTTATAACAAAAGCCAACGATATGCACTAATTTCCAGACTTATTTTGATGAAGTAATCTACATGTTTCGGCAGATCTACTGTCCATCATCAGCAGTCTCAACACTGGATACACAGCAGTAGGTATCTGTCATGCTAGTTAAGTTGACTGTGTACTAGCGAGGTCATCCTGGCCTCGCTAGTAGACAGTCAACATAACTAGCATAACAAAAGCCTATTGTTGTGTATACAGTGTTGAGACGCCTGATTATGGACAGTAGATCTGTCCGAAACACGTAGAGTACTTTATCAAAGTAAACTTGAGAAAGAGTGTATTTCGTTGGCTTTTGTTATAAAAATAGTCAATATGGAAATGTCTTAAAATTACGGTTTGACAAAATCAGAGCAATATGTGTTCACCAGTGCTGCTGTGTCTTCTCTCTACATTAGCACAACCCTGTAACTTTTCTGCATCCCCTTATTACGTTTAGTTGCGACAATTATGACCTTCATTCCACGAGGTGTTGTTTAAAGATTTCTCTTCGTACAGCTGATGAAAGATAAATAATGAAATTCGTGCTTCAAAATTTAATTATTTCTCTGCGATTAAGGTATAGAGCGTCTTCAGGTTGCGAATGGAGGAGGAGGCGTACAAGTACGGAGGGGTTTGTCCTGCAACTTGAGGTTTGTGTGTGGGTCTAACAAATCCCATCCATAAGGGAAAAAAACGGAATGTGCGAAATGACTCGGGTGCATGGTACCGGGATGAATTTTCTCTAAAGATTTAAGCAATAAAAAATTGAAGTAAATTTTTTAAATTTGTATGTGAGGAGTTGCCCAAGTTAGGGCAGGGCGAAGTGGCAGGGTGTTGTGAAAAGGGTAATGAACATTCGTGCTGCACAAAATGTAGGGACTATCGGTGCACCTATTAGTTTCTCGAGAAGGAGTCTTCTGCATAGAGTGCGTCAGATGTAACTCTTTGTCTTCAAAAATGAAATAATTTTTAAGTTAAACTTTTTCGGATGAAGAAATATAAACATATGCTCTAGTAAGACATAAAACCTGAATTAAGTCTGTCTACGGATGACACTCTCTACAAATTACGTGGCCCCATGAAATTAGTTTTCCGCATATAAATGCATAAATATTTGATTTGCAAGCCAACTTGAATAGTAAATTCTCAGGATCTCGGGATTTGGTTGGTAGTGGCAATTGTATGCAACATTTTGTAAGAATTTTTAAAAAACCGTCCCGAACGTAGGCTTTTTAGAAAGGATGTGAAGGTATTCGCAGATTTACTGACGTCCAGAAAAAAGTAAAATTCTTTATACCTCCAGAGCGCACATGTAAGACTGTTTAGACGATAGGAAGTCATTAATCCATTTTTATCTTGTACATCGGGCTAAGAAGAACGGATTCCCTTTAACGTGCTACAGTACACAGCAGTTGTGTTCTGTAAGGCATTTGTAGTACCGAACCGACCCACGTTTTTATGTTATGTGACGCAAGCTGTAAGAGAGACATCACAGGTCGACACTGTAGCCACAGCCATTTCATTATGGACCGCAGTGGCTCATTAGGTTAGGTTACGTTTCGTGAGACTTGAGTGCACGCTACTAGAAATACTGTCAATGAAAGTGGCACCAGTAATATTGCTGACGACGGATAGAAATAGAAAGTAAAAGGAAAGAAACAAGAAAGCACCAGTTTGTTTTTGAGAATCAAAGTGACAAATCTCAGTGATTGAACACAACTCGTTTGCAAGGATGTTAATAAGCAACATGAACATTGTTTAAAAATATATAGAAAGTGGAGGGACAACAATACAAAAGAGAGACATTTGAGAATGTAACCACAGTTACTACACACCCTACTCCCTTCAGACGTGACACCCTGCACTCTTGTACAACGGTAACAACGTTTTAGGAAAACAAACTGATAGCGTCTTCAGCGCATACGAGCTAATGCAATATTCTGCAACACTTAATGAATTAAAAACAACTTAAGAAAATGTATTCACTGACAGCAGAGTTGTGAGGTTCTCAGTGTGATGGAACCAAGGTTCCATTCTTCTTGGGCGTGACTGTAGATGGTTACGAAAGTGTTGTGGAAGCTGCTGCCTTCATATTAAAAATGAAAAAGCTCTATCCTGAAGTGGAAGCAGAACGTTTCTCCAAAAAGTTCATGTCTATTTACTACGCTACATAGTGTTGCATCACAGAATTAAATTTTGAGGCAGAAAGAGCATTTTGAAAGTAATGTCTCTTTACAAGACCTTCCGCGATGTTTCGATACACAGCAGTACCAGAAAAAGTCCACGAGGCACGGGGTGGAGCATTTGATTGAGACATTGCACTACAAACCGGAAAGTCGCGGATCGATTCCCGATTATGTCATTGGAATTTTTCATTGACATATTCTTTCCGGCCGACTCAGCCTATAATATAAACGAGTACCAAGAATATTTCCTGGAGGGGGGGGGGGAGTGGGTGGTAAAGAAGGTCAGTACGTAGGGCTGATAACGTTACCACTATCATGTGTCGACTGAACTGGTAACTGGGAGCCTCAACCTCCTGAAAACCTGAGGGCCTTATACAGTTCTTTATATTATTATTCGAAGGTAAACTTCCACTTTCTATAGCTCCTGAAATTGAACAATATTTGTCAAATAACGTCTTATTATTCTCCCATCTTACTGGGGTCACGCAAGTTCCCGCAAATTTACCCGCATTTTTATATTGTCCTTATTGTTCGTTCTAGTTTGGTTTTAAAAACTGCAAGTTTTCAGTTAAATTGACGCAAAACTCAACGTTCTTGTCAAAGCCTCTTTGAAAGGAAACAAGAAACTGTTGAATTTGTATCCCTACTCCTGCCACAATTTCTTCGTTTCCTTTATCCCTTTTCACCTTTATCCGCTTTCTTCTCATCTCCTTTAAATATACTACTGAAGATATGTCTTTATACTGCAGGTGGCACTGTTGAAAACACAGAAATTTCAGCTCAGTATATATGTGACAATACAATTTTTTATCGGAAAAGTGCATAAGCCACATGATACATACATAATCAGCAATCCGTCTCCTGTTACTTAAGTGCAAATTATTATCAAAGAGCTATGCGATCAATTACAAAAGCAGTAATAAAATGTCTCTCTCTGTGTATATATTCTCTACATATCAACCATTTATTACCTCGTTTTCTTGCTGAAATCATGCCCTCCAGTGTGAATGGTACATATTTTACTATAACGCACGTCAGCAATATTGCTACAGTAATTACATTGCTGTCCAAAGGTAATATATAGGTTTATGCATAAGCTTAGTTTTTATAAAACAACCATTCTTGAACACCACAAATTTCAGCCATTTTTAATGAATTTATTCAATGTATTATCCCACAGGTACGTAATTCTGTGTGGGCCGGGCAGCTCAGTCAGTATAGCGACTGACTACGGGCTGGACGGTCCGGGATCGAATCCCGATGGGGACGAGATTTTCCGCCCATCCAGACCGATCCTGGGGCCCACCCAGCCGCCTGTAAAATGGGTACCGGGTCTTTCCCGGGGGTAAAGTGCGGCCGGGGCATGTTGCTGACCACTCACCCCCTTCTAATGTCGCGTTCATGGAAGAGTAGAGCTATACCTCAACCCACCCTCTGGGCCACACCGGGCCTGCAATGGGATCACTTTACGTTTTACATAATTCTGTACCGTTCGAGAAGCTAATATTTGCACAGTGTGTCGAGCAAATCCTCGCATTTTACGGAACCCGAAAAACGCCCACAACCAATCCCTGTCATGAGTCAGATTAATAAAATGCACACATTCTATTCGTAAATCCCATTTCTAGACCCGATAATGGTCGAAAAAGACCAAAACATGTAGCTTTACGAGAATAAAAAAAAAACATTTATTTCAGACCTACAGTAAGCGATTTAATTTTGAAACCACGATTTCGTCGCATCTATTCGTCTAACTGTCCGTCCGTCCGTCCGTCCGTCCGTCCGTCTGCTTGGAACTACTCGGCTCCCACTGGATGTAATTTCAGGAAAGCTGATATTTGAATATTTTTCGAAAATATGTCGGTAAAGGGCTAAAGTTTCATTAAACTCTGACAAGAATAACGGGTATTTTATTGAAGACCGATATACATTAATGATCATATCTCGCTCAGTTCTTCTTAGAATGAGAAATATTGCAGAACATTTTGTAGGAAATATCGAAATAAACATACTATTGTCAACGATTTCCTTCTTTTTTCGAAAATTGTGCCCTTTATGAGGTAATGTGGGAAAATATGGTACAGCCAGACAGGCCACACGTGAAAATATAATATGGACTTTGTTTTGCTTGGTGGATAATTAAGTTGACACACTCATAATACGTAATAATTCTTGCTTTTCCACTGCAATAACAGTTACGCGAAAGCGCCTCAATATTATGTTTGTAGGTATATTGTCTGCCTTGTAATATTGTACTCCCATCTGGGCCTAGATCCTCAAAACAGTCTATTTTAATATGGATTTCCCCACGAAACCTTTACAAGCACTTCTTTTCTCCCAAATGTCTTCTCCCTACCAACCAATCTCATCGTCCTTAGTTTCACCATAACATCATTTTTGACAGTTACTAGGAATCATGAAAATTCCTCCATGTGCCATTTTTCTCCTCATCAAGTCCAAACGTTTTCCTTAACACCATTCAGTAAACCAGTTTCTGGTTACGTTATTTTAATGTGAGAGACCAATTTTCTTACTCATACAAAATAACAGGCAAAATTTATATATATTTTTTTTATTCTAAATGTTTTTAGTTCTCAAAGGGTAGATAATAGATTATGAAATAATCGTAACAGTAATTCGCTTCACTTAGTCGCCTTTTGTTAGCAAATTGTGTTACTTTACAAACTGAAGCTGTTTCCAAGCTCCTGACGCTCTTTAACAGACTACCACTAAACTCATTCCTGAAAGCTAGTACTCGTACATTAGCCCTTGTGGCATTGTGTGATGCTGTGTCGTTCTGGGGTTCACTGGGCAGCGAAATCCTCCGTCCTGTAGAATGAATGTGGTTCCCTGGGAGGAGAAGAAGAATGCAGAGAAATGGGGCGTGAGTTAGAGATCAGTGAAGCAGTGAGAAGGAGACAGGAATTCAGATCGAACCTGGCCGGGCACCGTGTCTATCTCCAAGCAGTAGCAACAGCTGCTGCTGCTGTTGCTGCAGCTGCAGCTGCAGCCCTATTCTAGGTCAATCATTCTTTAAGAATGTGTCTACGCACAGAAACATTAGAAAAATAAGTCAACGAAAATAAAATTCCCAATTAAAGGGAATTGTGTACAGATGTATTTACCAGATCTTCCTCATTTCCTTTTCCAGTACACGAAAAATAATGTGAATTCTGCTATCATCTCTGGATAAAAGCCTTATTTTATTCAGCTGTACGAGTCTATAGTGACATATATCGCCAAGAGTTTTAATTTCTGCGTGTTTATTATTAATCCTCGAGCACTCTTCACATTTTGAAACAGAGAAGCTTTAACAAGTCTGTTCGCCCTGATGTCTGTCAAAACAACTCACTGGTGTTACTCGAATGCATTGTTGGTGATCTGCTAGGCTCGGGGTTAATTGGACGCAGTAAAGAAGGCAGATTTGTCTGCAGCTGTGATCGCGGTAACAGACCCCGCAGTCTGGAAGTAACATAAACATGAACTTTTTTTTTTGCGTAAACGTGTTCCGAGATGACTTCGACCAGAACGTACTGTGTGGCAAGCAGCTATAACCCCTGAATCAAAACCAGCAGCCTCAAAAGAGCATTTAACTTTCGTTCATTGAACAGGCGCATTTTGACTTTCCAACAACGTATTAAGTAATCATTGATGCCCTTAGGAAGAAGTAACAGACGTCGAAACTTATCATTTACTTATTAATTTTTTTGTATCAAAAGCTTTTGTTTTCAATTCACTCTATACTCTGGCTTCACTTTATTTATTTTCATATTGTAATTATTTTTCTATGTAAATGGCGGGAATTTTAATACACAATTATGAATATATACATTTTAAACTGCGTAGTTATTGCATTATGAGTGATCATAACTCTACCTGCTGTATTCGTAACGACGCACTTAGGGGTCGAAAAGTGTAACCAAGTTTGATACAAACCACAGTAATTTGAATAAAAAGAATTATCGAGATTATTCTGATTAAAGTTTATTATATTATATCATATCATATCATACCATATAATATCACATCATCAGAATCATATCATATATCATCACGTCATGTCGTATATCATATCATATTCTATCATATGTCATGTCATGTCACGTCATATATATCATATCATATCAATCATATCATATCATATTATAAGTCTAAACAAATAAACTAAGTCGGTTTAAGTACTCGAGGATGAGGACTGATAAAGATGAGCACCTGAACGGACGATGTGAACTATCGTGACCTCAAGTTCTCATGCTGTAGGTTGCGTATCATATCAAGTATATCACTAGATAAAAAAGATTCAGAGCCTTAGGTGGCCATTGTAGAACATTGTATAATGGGTACTCCGTGTGTGGTCAGTAGCAAATAATCATTTAAATACAACCACATTATCGTAAAATCCTTCAAGAAACTTGCATCTTTCAGCAGCCCTTTGCCATATTCGTGGGGTAAAATTAACATATTTACTTTTAATACGGGATTCAATCTCCAAACATATTATAGAGTATACACGCTATATATATATATATATATATATGGTCCATGTTGCAAATCAGAAAATATGTTTCTTCTGAACTTAACGCTAAACTGTCACCGAGAAGCGTGCTTTTAATCGTTTGTTCCTTTCCTTTTTAAAATTTCTTTCCATTTCTTTCTTCCCTTCTTTCATTATTTTTTCTCTCTTTCTTTCTTATGATATTTCTTTCAATAGTCTATTAAAGCTTTTGAACCTCATTTTTTCGAATGTCGGACTTAGTTGTACAACATTTCTGAAAAGACTCTTATTTCTGAAATCTTTGTAGAAATCACAATATGGAAAATATATTTGGACAAAAAACGGTGAAAATTACAGTATAATTCTTTCACTAATTTCAAGTAGATTATTTATTGTTGTCTTTAGAGACTGACTGATTATTGAGACAACATTGCTTTACTTTCGACTCGTCGCTAAGCCTCTCCTTCATTTGTGTCAGTTCCTGCACATGATACGCGAAAATGCTTATTCTAATACATTACTGACGAGTCTTGTCTTATTTTTAATTATTCACAATTTATTTTCATCTTCCAACGATTCGACACTGTGTAATGCCGTTCAGTAATTTATTGCTTAATCAACATTAAGAAACGTTTTTTATCTCAGTAATTAACCAACTTGATGCATTACACAGGCTCTTGTATCATCACACCTATAGGTTTGATGATACAAGAGCCTGTGTAATGCAATTTTGACCTCCTGATGATGAGCACATGTGCTCGAAACATGTAGAGGCATGAAATAAAACTTATTGTGAAACAAATTTTGTGCATCAAGTTG
>Ga0136643_10003465_pt1 | contig 21268 bp, 11 predicted proteins | sample TergutLab28metaG_FD_96883 | JGI IMG/M metagenome (GOLD analysis project Ga0136643, IMG submission 96883) | Labiotermes labralis P1 segment gut microbial communities from Petit-Saut dam, French Guiana - Lab288 P1 (version 3) (version 3) | ecosystem: Host-associated > Arthropoda: Insects >...
AATCCCGAATAATCGGTATCGCGGGCAACAACGTGAGGCTCAATGCGAAAATCTACTTGACGGCGCAACTTCCATATTGGCGGAATTACTTTAAAAAAATTACCTTTAAACTGTTTTACAACAAAAGCCACATCAATATCGCTATGCTCACGAGGCGTGCCGTTGGCATACGAGCCAAAAAGATAGACATTTTCTATTTTCATCGGGAATGTGCTGTTGATAACCAACTGCTTGAATTGCCTTACTTTATTGATAATATCGTTTCTTTCGTCCATTGTTGTATCTTTTTTGTTTGTTCCAACAATTTAGTACATTTAGCAGGTGTCAGCCTTTTTGAAATTTCCTCTTTGTATTCGGAATAACGAGTTTCTATGTTGAGAGGATTTAACTCTACGATAAAATCTTGTTGTTTTTCGGAAAGCATTTCATAAAAACCGCTTTTTACTGCAATATATTCCAAATCGTGTGTATAGGGCGGTGTGTCTTCTTTCAGTTTTGCATAACAAGCCTTGAAAATTTTTTCAACAACTTGATGGCACATAAAACCAACATACAAATAACGTTTGGTCTGTAACATTGCATCGGCGGTTTCCATATCATAATCGGAAAGACTTATCCAGCGTTGTATTTTTTTGGCATTTGTCATTGATTACAATGAAATAATAATGTCGCAAAGATATATATTTTTTTCAAATCAACTCGCTTCCTTCAACATCGCTTCAATATCTTTCGCGGTAATTTTTGCAAAATCTTTTTCTTGCGGTGTGATGGAATCCCTTGCTCAGACGAGGTTTTGCCTCGTCTGCTTTATTTTACTTAGGCTTTTGCCTTTGTTTTTGCAGGTAAAACCTGCTTTATAATTCAGACGAGGCAAAACCTCGTCTGAGCAATCAATATACAACCTAACTCACTTCTTTCAATATCGCTTCAATATCTTTCGCAGTTATTTTTGCAAAATCTTTTTCTTGCGGTGTAATAAAAACTCCGCCGATATCGACCGATGCGGGACTTATTAATATATTGTCGTCGCCTTCGGCAAAAAAGCATTTCGGGCGATGAACCGTGCGCGGAAAAACGCACGCAATCCATTTTCCATCCTCGTACCACGAAACAACGTTGAGCATTGGCTCTTTTTCGCCGTCTTTTATTTCGAGTTCGGAATAAATTTTGTTGAACGCATCGACAACCGCTTTTTTGTTTTCCGATTCGATAACCAAAATGTTCCGCAAATAATTTTCGAGCGAATAAATTTTCACCTCGTCATTTTTCGAAACAATCTTTTTCGGTACTTTTTTAATGTCTTGCTCTAACAGCAAAAATCCTTTGTTTCCCGCTTGAAAATGAACGTGGTCGGGCGCGGAAGCTCCGCACTTTGGACCATTATAAAATATTACAAAATCGTTCAAACTTTCAGCCAAATCGAGCATATCCTCAAATCTATCCAAAATTAATTGGTCGAGGTGGTCAAAACTCGGAATGGTCAAATGTTCGGGAAAAATCGGAAACGGATTTACCAAAATCTGGTAATCTTTTCCGAACGGAACTCCGCGCTGAACAGCGGGAAGGTTTGCCGGACAGAGAAAACATTTCCGCTCTTGAATGGATTTTGTGTCCACTTTGGCGGCACTCGACGTCATTCGCGCCGGATTAAATTGAACACGAATAGAAAAATCGCCGAAATCAACATCTTTCGATTGTACACTTTTCAGCGCAGCATAATTTGAGCCGGCTAATTCCCATTCGTTTAATTGCTCTTCGAGCAGTTTTTTTATTTCTTTGTTTAAATTGTTACTCATCGTTTTTAAGAATGCGCGAACGCACGAATGCACGAAAGCGCGAAAGGAAACCCTTTCGTGCATTCGCGCATTCGCCCTTTCGTGCTATTTTTTATTTATATTGATTCTCGCTTCTACTTCCCAAGTACGAATTCTGTCTTTGTAAGTATTGTGTCCGTTTGCTTTTACTATGTCGAGTGAAGCATCCGAATTCTCTTCCCAACGACGGCAAAGATACAATACATCATAAATTCGACCGATTTGATACTGACGAGAGAAAGCCAAACCAAGTGCGTAATCCTCGCCGTAGCTCGTGTTTGGAACTTTGATTTCGCGAAGCATCGGCGTATAGAATGCACGCGGTGCACCCAAGCCGTTGATACGAAGTGCGTTGTTGCGACCGTTATCGGGTGTCCACTCTGTGTGGTCAATAATTCCGGGTGGAATTTCTTGCAAATCGAAATTAGTAAGCATATAGCTTCCCACAACCATTGCGCAATTTTGCTCGTAGAAAGCATCTACGATTTTTTGCAGTGTATCGTCGCCCGAATAAAGGTCGTCGCTATCCAACTGAACGGCAAATTTTCCGCATTTCTCGTGGTGAACACCTGCGTTCCAGCAACCGCCGATTCCTAAATCTTTGTTTTCGGGAATAACGTGCACCAATCTTTCGTCAGACGCATATTTCTGAATCGCTTCGGTTGTTCCGTCAGTCGAATAATTATCAACAATAATAAGATTGAATTTGAAATTCGTTTTTTGTTTCAAAACCGATTCAACTGCATCACAAATTGTTCTTACGCGATTGCGAACAGGAATAATAACCGATGCTTCAAATTCAAAATCTTGCTTGTCGAAAGCTACATCTTGAAACTTAGGCTCTAAAAATGCGCCGATTTTTTTCAAATGGTCGGTGCAAGCAAGTTCCATTTCAATTTGAACAGGACGATTTCTCGGGTCAACATAGTCGAATTGCTTCGCACCTGTTTTACGCAAGTCGTGTTCAATTTCGGTGTACAGATATTCGTTGATATGTACCAATTCCTCTGTTTGAGAAACTTTGAGGCGCAAATCGTAAATTGCAGCGAACTGATAATCAGCCGTCATTTCGGAAACTGCTTTTTTCAAAGCCGAAGTTTTGTACAATAGCACAGAACCGAAATCGAAACCATCGCGCAAAGCACCTTTTTGATAAGGAATCACCGGACTGTTGGTTTTTACACCATCTTTAATCTTGTAATGGTCAGCGTAAACCATTCCTGCATCGGTATCCTCGGCAATTCTCAACATTCTGTCAAGTGCGAAATATCCGAAAACCAAATCGTCTGATTTAGTATAAATCAGCGTGTAAGGCGCATCAGCTTTTGCAGCGATAGCCTTGATTGTACTCGTCGAAGTAAGCGAATCTATCGAAATACTCTCGCAACCTTCAACATTAGCAACTACTCCGCCTTCGGCAAGGAGAAAAATTTTGTGAACAAGATTTGACGACTTCAAACACTTTACCGTGTCAGCAACTTGCTCAGCACTCTGAAAAGGGATAAAACAATTGATTTTCATTTTGATTATATTTTTATGTTTGTTGTTATTAAAAAATCAAGACATTAATTAAAGCCAATGAATGAAAGCAAAAACCAAAATTATGGATAATAAAGCCGTACAAAGCAGTTGGAGTTGCTTTTCTCACGCATTTTTAAAACTGAGAAAGAATTTCCCCTCATTTAAGGGCACGAATTTAGATAAAATTTTTGCTATTTTCTAATGTGCATGCTTGTTTTTAGATTATTTTAAAAATAAAACACGAATTTTAGTTTTACAGTCGGTTTTTTGAACCAAAAATCGGCAGGTTTTTGAAGCCGGTTTAAATTTTTCTCAAACAAAACATTAAAGTGTGTTTTGTCCGCAGGACATTCGATTTTTTAGAACAGATACCGTTTGCTATGCGAATACGAGGCTTAATTATATTGCCGGACACTTCTGTTATACAATATTTTAAAAAGCAAGTCAAAAATTTTTTGAAAAAAACAAATATTTTTTTGCGTACATATCAACATTTTTTGTACATTTGTCGGCGGTTACAAAAAGATGTTCTTTTTAATACTGGTGTTGTAAAACAATCAAAACCAAAGCTCGTGATTTGCGCTGTTAATAAAAGCAAGCGTTTGTTTATAATCAATAAACAAGTTTAAAAAAATCCGATAATCAAAAAAATGGTTTTATCTTGCGCCCTGTTTTGCCTGCTATGGGACATGTTTTGTGCATGGAAAGAGCAAGGAATGATGAAAAAACAAAGACCATCAAGGCATTAAATGCATTCTCATAGAGGAAGGAAGTTTTTTAATTTTCATCCTTTAAACAATAAAACAAAATAAATAAAATAATTAAATTAAAACAAATCAAAACTCAAAAATGGATGTGACATGAAAAAAGCGTGTATTCTACTTTTTTTGTTCGTTTTACCTGTTGCTATTTTAGCACAGCAAACTATTACCGGTGTTGTACGAGATGATATGGGCGAGCCCGTAATCGGAGCCACAGTACAAGTGCAAGGAACAGCAACGGGGGTAATTACGGACTTCGATGGACGGTATTCTATTTCCGTTCCGGAAAATTCAACTCTATCTTTTTCTTTCGTAGGGTTGACTTCACAAACGCACAGAGTTACTGCTGCTACCAGCGTACTGAATGTAACCTTGCAGACAGATGCTCAGGTGTTGGATGAGTTAGTGGTAAGTGCAATGGGTGTTGCCCGAGAAAGAACCAGACTGAACTTCTCTGTTCAAAGTGTGAGTTCGGATGTTGTAACTGAAGGTCAGCAGGCGAACTTTGTAAACGCCCTGCAGGGTCGAGTTGCCGGTCTGAACGTAACCAACGCAAGCGGCTCGCCCAACGCAGGCACACAAGTACTTATTCGAGGTGTTTCGTCTATCAACCCGGCTCACAGCAACGAGCCTTTGTTTGTATTGGATGGTACACCTATCTTGGGAGGAGCATCGGCTGCTCTCGACATCAATCCGAGCGACATTGAAAACATTACAATTTTGAAAGGTGCAGCAGCTTCTGCACTTTATGGACAGCTTGCCGCTAACGGTGTAATTATGATTACAACCAGGCAAGGACAAGCAGGAAGATTGACTGCAACAGCCAGCACAAGTTGGGAATGGCAGCAACCTACTCGCTTGGAAAGATTGCAAACTACTTACGCGCCCGGAGGACGAGGATTTCATGCCGATAGAGCAGTAACTGGCGGTTGGGGACCTCCGTTGAGAGATGGCGAGCAGGTTTTTGACAATGTTAGGAATTTCCTGCAAACAGGTCTTTTCCAGCGTTACGATTTCAGCTTGACAGGCGGTACAGAAAAATTTCAAGCATTTGCTTCGGCAAACCATCACAGACATGAAGGTATTGTGCCGAACGAATTCCGAAACAGAACAGGTTTGTTGATGCGAGGAACGTTCAAACCTTTCGAAACGCTTTCTATCACGATAAGCTCCAATATCGTAGAAACTACTTCGCGTGGATTTGGGACTACTGCAAACCCCGGAATGGTAGGTGTATATAGTTGGCCTATCAATGATGATATTAGAAATTACAGAATACCCGGCACCAACTTCCCGCGTCGTCCTGCCCATAGTGACTTGGAGAAATTCAGCTCTCGTACAAGTCCGCTGTTCGGACGGCACATGGATGATGCACAGACTACCAGATTGCGTAATTTGTGGAATGCTTCGGCTACTTGGACACCCATTCGCAATCTTCAAGTAATTGGACGTATAAGCTACGATGTTACCAATACAAACTCATGGTCGTACACAGTTCCGCGCTGGGATAGAAGTCAGACACATGATTTGAGACCGCCGGTAGCACCGACACCGCCGCCGTTTGAGAGACATCCGGGTATGACTGATACACAAAGAAGAGCATGGGAAGCGTTCGATATAGCTGCAGCGCAGCACCAGCATGATTTTGCGGCATGGCAGTTGGCGTTTCCGGGAATGTTTTATGATTATGACAACGACTTGTTCCACCTATCCACAGCCGATTTGGCTGCAATGACATTTGGAGGGGGTATTTTTGAGCTAGACCAAGTAGCTAATGCGTTTGGTGGTTTTGCAACAAGTTCCAGTCGTAGCGAAATGCTTTTTGCGAATATGCTGGTAATGTACACTGTTGAGTTGCCGAGAGATTTCAGCATTGATTTGATGGGCGGTTCGGATTTGCAAATGAGACAAAGTATTTCTAAAGGACAGAGAGGACGAAACTTCGTACTTCCCGGAACGTTCAGTATGGCAAACACAGACCCTAACTTTATGGTAGCGGGCGACCGTACAGTTTCACGTGCCCATAGAAACCTGTTTGGACATTTTGGTTCAATCCGCGGTGAATACCTGAGAGGTCTTGCGTCATTAGAAGTTACCGGGCGTTGGGACTGGTCTTCTACCATCCTTACCAATCCGTATTTTTACCCATCTGTTACTGGCGGTTTAACATTCTCTGAACTGCTTGGAATTTCAAGCGATTTCTTTAACTTCGGAAGGCTTCGCGGTAACTATGCTATGGTAGGTAAATCGCCTGAGCAGAATTTCTTGTTCGAGCGCAGAAATCTACAGTTTGTAAACTTTCCCGATGGCGGTTGGGGTCTTGCTCCTGCTTTGACGGCAGCGGCTAGAGACTTAGCGCCCGAAATGTCGCATTCGTGGGAAATTGGCGCAGACCTTCGTTTCTTCAACAATAGAACTCGTTTGGATTTGGCTTACTACTCTGTTAGAACAGATAACCAAATTCTAACCGTGCGCGTATCGCCGGCATCGGGATACATTTTGCAGACACGCAACGAAGGTTCTGTGCGCAATCACGGTATAGAAATCACTTGGGGACAAGACATTATTACCAATAGAAATTTCAGCTGGACAACTGATTTCAACTGGGGTTTGAATCGCGGCAAAGTAATGAGTTTGCCGGAGGATTTAACAGACCTTGAAATTCACCGAGAGGGTAATATCTTTGCTTCACCGATAGTAGGTCAGTCTTTAACCTCGCTTTTAGGTACAGATTATATGCGCAACGATGCAGGACAAGTCCTTGTTGAGGCAGGAAGCGGTTTGCCCATGATTAATCCGGACAGTAGAGGTTATATCGGAGACCGCGAGCCTATATTTTCGGCAGGTTTGGTTAATACATTTAATTACAGAGGATTCAGTTTGTCATTCTTGTTTGATGGACGCTTAGGTGGCGATGTGGTAAATGTTACCGGACGCGGACTTGTAAGCAATGGGAACAGCAGATTTTTGGAGCACTACCGAGGCAGACAGGTAGTATTTGATGGTGTGATACGTCAAGATGGTGGAACTTACGTGCAAAACACAACACCTATTACAATCGACCACCAGATAATAACCAACTATTTTGCTGCTATAAGTACGAACTTTATAGAAGATGGTTCGTTTATTCGATTGAATTTTGTAACTTTAGGATACGATGTTGCAAGGCATTTGAATACAACGCAGTTATCATCTTTGCGTGTTAATTTTACGGGAAGCAACTTGTTTATGCTAACCAGATACACAGGCTCTGACCCAACTAATAATGCAGACGTAACTCGAGGAGGTGCCGGCGCGATGGGTTTTGACAATTTCCCCGTACCGCGTACAAGAAATTTCAATTTAGCAGTAACAGCAACTTTTTAATTCATAAATTTTTAATTAACAAGTAAAAACGATAAAAAAAGATGAAAAATATTAAGTATATATTATTAGCTTTGCCGCTTATGTTTATGACTACATCGTGTGAAGACTTTTTGGACATAAACAGAGACCCGGACAATCCGACTAATCTCACGTTGGACCAAGCATTGCCTCCGATTCTTTTTTATGCGGCGCAACTAGTGTACGACCATTCCGAATACGGTGCTTATTTGGCGCAAATGATTACTACTACGGGTAACAGCCAAATAGGAAGTTATCCTTACAGACAAGGTTGGGATTTTATAAATATAAACCGTCATCCGCAGTGGCGCAGGCATTTCTTCGACATAGGCATGAACAATAAGCGAATGATAGATATGGCACAAGAACAGGGCGCGAGAAACTATGAGTTGATTGGGCGTACCATTAGACTGATGTCCACCATGCTTACTACCGATGCATTCGGCGATATGCCGCATGAACAAGCTTGGGAATACACTACACCTCGTTTCGATACACAAGCATCCATCTACAATTGGATGTTTGAAGAGGCAGAGTACTTGGTACAACGCTTTGGCGACCCGGCGTGGGTAAACAGTCCCCGCAATCTTCCTATCACTCGAAGCATAGACCGTATTTACGGAGGTGATATGGGAAGATGGGGCGCATTTGCAAAAGCCTTGCGTGCTCGTTTATGGTTACGTAAATTGCCAAACTGGGATAATACGCCGGAGACGGCAAATAGGATTGTAGCTTATGCCAGGGCAGCATTGGAAGACCCCAACTGGCAAGAGCCACGCTATTATTATCCAGGTGTAGGTCCGGAAGAAAGTGTTAATCCGTGGGGACCGGCAAGACCTCGTCTCAATAACTGGGAAAGACGTCAAAATGCGCTGAATACCGCTATTCCAACTACATTTTTCATGCATGGCATATTGGGAGCATATAGAGTTCCAAATACGAATCGTATGTTTGCCCTTGACCCGCGTGCAACACAGTTAATGACGCCGCGTACCTTGCCAACCGGAGGAGGTGCCGGAATTCATGACATGGCGCCTTCACTTTCTACTGCCATGCGTCATCTCGAAAGCAATTTCGGTATGGACCCTACGATGCGGGTAACCAATTTTCCTGATTTTCATGCTCCGTTAGGATACAATCCTTTTACTCGAAACGATGGATATATCGCTTTGATGTTGCACGAAGAATTGTTGTTTATAAAAGCCGAAGCGCAATATTGGGCAGGAGAGAGAGTTCTTGCTTATGAAACGACAAGAAGAGCTACACTTTACAACATGCAACGCTTGCGTGTTATTACTTCGGATGATGGTTCATGTTTGCACGGGTCACAGTTTCCTCCCGGGCATCCCGGTTACCGAAACACTCCAAGAGAACGTTTCGACCGCTTCTTTGAAGTGCGTTTAAATGCCGGAAGTTTTACTATTGCTCATTTGATGCAGCAAAAATATGTAGCCATGTTTCTGCAGCCCGAACAGTGGACAGATATGCGCCGTTACAATTTCAGCAGCGCAAGCAATGGAATAAGATATGAAACTCCTACTGGTGTTCACGAAGTATATACTGTAAGAGGAATCCATAGTGGAGTAGGTACTCTTTTCAATTATGCAGATTTTTGGAACCATCCTGCGGCAACATCAACCTATTCGTTGCGCCGTCCGTTTAATTTATTCACATCATGGATGAGTGAGACCGATTTTGGCAACAGTGTGCCTCTTTCGCCCAATGCGTGGGTACATCGCATAAACTACGACCCGGAAACGGAAGAGAGATATAATGCGAGAGAATTAGAACGCTTGGGAGCTTTCCGCGACCGCGATTGGTTGAGAAGACGCATGATTTGGGCGGAAAATAGAAGCGGAAAGGCTCAAAGTGCTGACAATATTCCATGGATGTATGCAATAGTAAGATAGTATAATAATTATTTAGAACGTATAAACATATAATAATATGAAAACAATAAAGTATATATTTGTATCCTTGTTTGTCGCCGCCATTTTGTGGGGATGTGCAAAACATGATTTCTTTGATGAACATTTGAATGTAGGCAGAGTAGGTCCGCAAGCATTTTGGGAGCCCGCGGGTAGTGTGGTGAGAGCTGGTGGCTATATGCCTTTCATGGTAGACTATTATCATACTGTAGCCGGAGCTGAAGTTCGCTATTTGGAAGTATGGCACGACCTTACCCGAATAGAAGAAAGAGATTTATTCTCTCCATGGGTAACTCAGTTCGCACTTCGTTCTGTTATAGAAACAAGAGTACGTATTCCGCAAATGGCAGCACGTTTTTATCATGATAAAGATATGTGGAATGATTCGGTTCGTGCTTTTCGCCTTCATGCAGCATTTCCGGTAGACCGTACGTTGTTTCCGATTGACTGGGTACATCCGGGAGAATTCAATGAACAATCTGACAGTTTGTTGGAGCTCCATTTCGGAGACACAAACCGTTTCGGAGGACCTGTTATGGAGTGGTTCAGAGATTCGCTTTACAGACTAATGGTTTTTGATGATTGGAGACGATTGTTTGTAGATGGATTGACAGAGTTTACTGGGGATGAATTTAAAGAACTGTTTACGGACTCTACCTTTGCTCGAAATCCGGGTCGTTATATATATCGTTTCCCGGCAAATCAAGTAGATACAATAACTGGTGAGCTGATAGGAAGAACAATACCGCCTTTCGAATTAGATTCAATGTTCAACGCACTTCCTTTTCAAAGGTTGATTCAACGTCGCGATGGCAACTACGAAGTGACTTTCAGACAAACTTTCAGAATAAATGCCCGAATGCGCATATATGACAATCACGGCGTGTTTGGTCTAACGGAAGAGAGATTAATAGACATAAACTAACTTTTTAAAAATAAATCAGTATGAAAACAAAAAAATATATCAAACAGTATCTTTTGATTGTTCTTGTCGGATTTTTCACAATCAGTTGTATCGACAACATACCGGAAGCGCAACCTTTGCCGGTGCCGGATGTGGATTTTACTTACATGGTTGTTGATGAGGAATTTCGTTCTACGTTTTATATTTACTCGAACATTGGCTTTGTCAGCCGTTCGAGACTGACAGGCGAGCATACGTGGGATTTCGGAGACGGAAGTCCGATTGTAACAGCCGGAAGAAACGACACGGTTGTTCATTACTTCTCTGTTGCCGGTCTTCACAATGTAACGCTCACAGTAGGTGAACGAAGCCAACGTCTTCCTATCCTGATTCAAGATATCGTGCCGATTTTGACGGTTGACCCGATAGAAGGCGGTATGCATATAGTGTTGGATAAAACTACTCCTGTACGCCTTTCGGTAGATTTACCTAATCCGCGAAATTTACCTGCAGAATTCACTTGGTTTTTCCCTGCAAGAACAACGGATATAGATGGAGTAGAATTTGCTGCCGGACAGCCTTATACATTTGCTGATGATAATCCGGGTGCCTTGGTGTTCGGAAACATCGGGTCGCAACAGGTGCGCTTGCAAGTACGACTTGGCGACCGTCTTTTGCAAGAAGGTAGAGTAAACATACCGATTGCCTATCACAGCGAAGTACCGACTTTGTATTTTGCAGTAAGAAACAGAAATATTATGGCACTTAAATTACCTGACTTTGAGATAAAACCAAACGGAGATAGAGTAACAGCTGAAGGTATACACGTCCTGCCTTTCGATATGGGTGTTTCGGCAGGCAGAACACCGATAAATATCTTGTTCCACGAGCCCTTGCAGCAACTTTATCTTTTGAATGCAGGTACACGCTTTACCTTTGTGGATGATTCGGAGTTTCATAATATGGGCGATGGAGAAATCAGGGTGATGTCAAGCGATGGCTCGACAGTAGAACGTGTGATGCACAATGTCGGACATGCTTTCAACAATCCTTTTGATGGTTATATAGATGGTAACTTTTTGTACTTTACCAACCGAAATACGGGAATAGTCAGACTGCCTCTCAGTGCTCGTAACGTAACGTTCCCGTACAGGTTAGATTCTCATGACATTCCTTGGTTTGTGCGAAACACACAAGTTCCAATGCTAAGCTATGTACTTCCTTACGGCGCGATGAATTCAGGTTTCCTGAAAGTAAACGATGTTTGGTGGTGGGGTAAAAGATGGAATGCAACGGGAGTATTCCGTTTTGTAGAGAGTGATATTTTTGCGTCAACACCTCCGGCATCAGGACATCCTGAACCATCATCCGGTCGCGTATTGGGAAATGTCCCGCATACGAGGTCTTTTGCATGGGATAGCCAAAGAGGATTTATGTATTTTACGGTTTACAGCATCGATGGTGCTATCGATGGTTTGTATCGCGCTACGCTATCACAAATGGAAGGAATCACAAATTCTGCCACCTTGCTACCGTTTAGGCTCACAACTGCGGGCGGACACAGTGTAGTGCCGATAGTTGCATCCGGAAGAGGAGAAGGCACAGCAGATGAGCCTTTGGCAATAACTCAGCTGGCATTAGACCGCGCAACCGGTAATGTTTATTTCGGTTTACGTTCGGCGAATCCCGAGCAAGTTCCTACCGGTATTCATCGCTTCAATCCTACTACAAACAATATTGAACCAGTTCTTTTGGGAGTAGAAGTTTTGGGTGTTTCGGTAAATAACACACCAACGAGATTATTCTAAATTCATTCAATCATGCAGAGTTGGAGCACGCTTCAACTCTGCATGATTTTTCTAAATAACTTAAATTCGCATTTTTACAAAATCTTATAGTCAGAAACGAAAAAAATGAAACGTATACTTTTACTATTCTTAGTCGCTGTTTTTTTACAAACAGTTTTATTTTCTCAGCAACCGCCGAAACGTGATGTTCGTGCCGTGTGGCTAACTACCGCTTGGACGTTGGATTGGCCCACAGGAGGAGCGCGAGTACCTGCTCCGACATTTGCTCCGGACGGAGTAACAATTACTAACGAAGCCGCTCGCGAAACAGCTCGCAATCATCAGAAAAATTCTTTACTTAGTATTCTGAATAGACTGGACGCTGCTAATATCAATACGATATATTTCCAAGTAAGACCAATGAGCGATGCTTTTTATCGGTCAAGCTTCGAGCCTTGGAGTCACTGGCTCTCTTCCGTGCGCGGTGCCGACCCGGGCTGGAGTCCGCTTGGTTTTCTTATTGAGCATGCACATGCACGCGGTATCGAAGTGCATGCGTGGCTAAATCCTTACAGATATTCTACGTCTTCCGCTACTTTTTTTAACAGCTTGCCCAATGACTATGCAGTTTCGCATCCTCATTGGATATTAGACTATGTACACTCAAACAATTCCCGTCCCTACATGACAATCCTCAATCCCGGAATACCCGAAGTAAAGGAGCGTATAGCTGATATAGTAGAAGATATTATCAGGAACTACAATGTGGATGGCATTGTGTTTGACGATTATTTCTATGTAAGCGGAACAACCGATGCTATGGACCAAGCACAATTTGACGCTTATAATCCTCATGGATTTGGCAGAGCAGAATGGAGACGCGAGAATGTAAACGAAATGATACGTCTTGTACAAGAACGCATCAACAGCATTAGTCCTTGGGTACAATGGGGTGTTAGTCCGGCAGGTGTAGCATCTTCCAACCCAGCTGTAGCGGCAGGACATGGTGTTGAGCCTTCGCCCGGAAGCGATTGGCAGTACGGTGATATTTCCAGCGACCCGGTAATGTGGCTTAGACGAGGTACAATCGACTATATTTCACCACAAATATATTGGCCTATTGGCTCCGGACCTGCTACTGATTACGAAGCAATAGCCGCTTGGTGGTCAAGGGTAACCAATCAGTTCGGCAGACATTTTTTTTCAAGTAATACAAAATCTTTTGACAGCAGATTTGGTACTATCAATGTACCGAACGAATTAGTTAATCAGGTAATAGTCAATCAAAATGAAGACCTCAACGGTGTAACAGGCGCTGTATTTTTCCGTACCACCAATGCAGTTTCGCAAAGTGTATATAATGCGCTGGTAGCTGGTCCATATCGTTATCGCGCTTTGACCGCTAATTTTGGCTGGAAACCTGCTTCGGTACAAGGTTTGGTTACAAACTTGAATGTATCAGGACAAAACGTAACTTGGAATTATACACCTGTTGGCGAATTTGGTGTGCGTTATGCTGTTTATGCTGTACCGAATGCCAATCGCAACGATGCGGATGCTTTCACTTCGCCAAGATTTTTACAAGGAGTTAGCTATACAACAACTTTCACTTTACCTTCCGGAATAAGCGCGTCAACACACAGAATAGGTGTAGCTGTTTTCGACCGTTTCGGCAATTTATTTCCGGTGCGTGTACATGGCGAAAGCGAAGCTACAATTGCACCTGCGCAACTAACATATCCGGCAAATAATCAACAAGATGTGATTATTCCTTCTATGTTCACATGGGAAGCGAACGGAGCTGATTTTTATGTTTGGCAAATAGCGGAAGATAGAGATTTTGAACGACCGATTGCTTCGCGCGAAACCACAACTCCGAATTTCAATTTGGGTTTCCAAAGCAATATCAGAGGAGGTGCTACCTATTATTGGCGAGTAAAGTCCATTAGAGCAAATGCGCCTGTTTCTGTTTCGGAAGTACGCTCTTTTTACGGCATACAATTTCAAATACTTACACCTGCTTCCGGAGATACGGATGTGTCGCTGACACCTGAAATTACATGGCCAAGCATTGGTGACGGCGCGTCTTATACGCTCGAAATCTCGATGCAAGCCGATTTCAGCAATATACTTCATGCGGATACTGTGCAAACAACAAGTGCAACTATACCGCCCGGAGTGTTAAGAATTGCTACCACTTATCATGCTCGCGTAAGAACCGAATTAGGAGTAATACGAGTTACTTCGTCGCGGATGCAATTTACTACCGAAGGCGCAGACGTGTCTGTGCCTGTGCTTGTTTCGCCTACTGACGGAGAAGTTATTCACGGAAATGAAGTTGCAGTTAGCTGGCAGGAGCAAATATCCAGAGGTTTTCGTGTTGAATTGGCAAACAATCCTGATTTCTCGGCACGTGCTCCAAACAGAGTGCATGCAAGTACTGTCGAATTCAACGATTTCAACACAACTTTCCGTAATATGACTGCAGGTACTTATTATCTTCGTGTAAGGGCTTTTGTTACAAGCCAAGCACTTACAGCATGGTCAGAAGTAATTACGATTCATCTCGAAACGGAAACGTCGATACCGGAACATACGGTAGCGGACTTTTTACGCATTCATCACGTTTCCGAAGGCATGGTTGAGCTTGTAATTAATCAAGCGGAAAGCAATTCGGCTACTGTTGAGATTTATTCGCTTACCGGCAGTTTACTCGACAGGCAAGTGCATGGATTAAATATCGGAACGAGCCAAATAATGCTCGACATGACCGGTTTACGCAGAGGTATTTATCTTGTAAGGGTAAATGCCGGAAACAATACAAAAACATTAAAAATACATAGATAAAAAAAAATTAAAATGAAACGTATATCCTTACTATTGTTAATCGCTGTTTGTTTGCAAACAACCTTATACGCTCGTCAACAGCCGATGCGTGATGTTCGTTCTATATGGCTTACTACTGCTTGGGGATTAGATTGGCCCGCAGTCAGAGTGCCAGCACCGATAATTTGTGAAGAAGATGGAGTAACAATACTCAACGAGGTTGCTCGCGAAACAGCTCGTAATCAACAAAAAGCACAGTTGCTGAACATTCTCAATCGTATGGAAGCAGCTAACTTCAACACCATATATTTCCAAGTAAGAACAATGAGTGATGCATTTTATCGTTCTAACTTGCCGGGTGAAGCTTGGAGTCAATTTCTTTCTTCAGAACGTGGTGCCGACCCGGGCTGGAGTCCTTTGGGCTTTCTTATTGAGCACGCACACGCGCGTGGTATCGAAGTGCATGCGTGGCTAAATCCGTACCGATATTCTTCTTCGGAGTCAAATCATGGAATGTTACCGACCGACTATGCTGTAACGCATCCTCACTGGATATTGGACTATGTACACTCAAACAATTCTCGTCCTTTCGTGACAATCCTCAATCCCGGAATACCCGAAGTAAGACAGCTGATAGCTGATATAGTAGAGGATATTATTACGAACTACAATGTAGATGGCATTGTGTTTGACGATTATTTTTATGTAAGCGGAACAACCAACGCAATGGACCAATTGCAGTTTGAGAGTTATAATCCTAACAATTTAAGCAGGGTTGATTGGAGAATAGACAATATAAACCAGATGATACTCGATGTACAAGCTCGCATTAAGGAAGTCAGACCGGAAGTCGTATGGGGTGTTAGTCCCGCAGGCGTGGCACTTGGCACGAATCATACAACCATAGCGCACTCGTACGGTATCAGACCTTGTCCGTCGGGACAAGATTGGCAACGTGCTTCACTTTCTGCCAGTCCGATAGCGTGGCTTCGCGATGGTTCAATTGACTATATTTCGCCGCAAATATATTGGTCTATCGGTCCTCCGGGTAATAATTTCAGACTAATCAATGATTGGTGGTCGGAAGTATCCAACCACTTCGGAAGACATCATTTTTCGAGCAATACGAGCCACAATGGAGGAAATGCTAGCAACCCTGTTTTCTCTACTCCCGAAGTTCTCAATCAGATACAATTAACGCGCGATGCCGACCGTAGCGGAACGGCAGGTACGGTACATTTTCGCTTTGGCAGTTATTTGCCAACAATGTTTGAAGCCATGGCAGAAGCTCCGTTTCAATTTCCTGCTTTGACAGCCATTTACGGCTGGAAACCTGCTCCGATACAAGATTTGGTTACAAATTTGAATGTATCGGGACAAGAAGTAACTTGGAGTCATACGCGGGTTGGTGTTCCCTATGTGCGTTTTGCCATTTATGCTGTGCCAATCGCTAACCGCGACGGTGTGAGGGTTTTTGCATCACCGAGATATTTACAGGGAGTGAGTTATACGAAAAGTTTCACTTTGCGCGATGGAATAAGTGCATCAACACACAGAATTGCTGTAGCCGTTTACGACCGTTTCGGAAATTTATTTCCGCCTCGCGTATTTGGCGAAAGTGTGACAAACATTCCGCAGACAGTATTAACTTTTCCGACAGATGGCCAAACAGATGTGCCAATTCCGGGCGCAGCACCGTCATTACAACAGAGAAGCGGAGCTACGTCAATCTTCACATGGGAGGCAAACGGAGCTGATTTTTATGTGTGGCAAATAGCCGAGGACAGAGCTTTTGAGCGCCCAATTGCTTCGCGCGAAACCACAGTTCCAAGCTTCAGTTTGGCACTTCAAACCAATATTAGACCGAATACAACTTATTATTGGCGAGTGAAATCCATGAAGGCAAATGCGCCTGTTTCAGTTTCTGAAGTACGTTCTTTCAGTGGTACGACAACTCCTCAATTCAGAGTTACCGCACCTGCCAGAGGAGCTTTTGACCAATCGCTGACTCCAACAATTACATGGACAAATCTTGGTGCAGGAGTAAATTACACACTCGAACTATCGAAATTTATCAATTTTGATGAAATACTCCGCACTGAAACTACGACAGCCACTTCATTTGCAATACCGAGCGGAATTTTGGAACAGTCGAACACTTATTACATTCGTGTAAGAGCAATGCATCAAGGACGACCGCTTAGAACAGAATTTACTTATTTTTCAACTCAGCTTGCACCGGCTCTACCATTTCCTGTGCCGACAATTATTTCGCCTGCTGATGGAGATACTATTTTCGGAACAGATATTGATGTTGTTTGGGAACAGCAAAGGTCAAGAGGTTTTGTTGTTCAGTTGTCGTCAGACCCGACTTTCCCTACTCGTAATCCCGGAAGGTTGGAAGAAAGAGTCCATAGTTTTGTTCGTAGTGTTACATACGAAAATTTAAACGAAGGCATTTGGTATATGCGAATGAGTGCAGCTACTGATGATGGAGGAAATACTGATTTCTCAGAAATAATTACGGTTTATCTCACGGAAAAACCCTCGTCAGTGCCGGAAATTAATGTGTCGGAATTTTTCAGTTTCGTTTACCGTGTTTCCGATGGCATTTCCAATTTGGTAATCAATCAGTCGGAAAGCAATTCCGTTACCGTTGAAATTTATTCGCTTACCGGCAATTTGATTAGCAGACAAGCACATGGATTATTAGGTACAGGAATGCATACTTTGACACTTGACATGATGAATTACGCCAGAGGTGTTTATCTTGTAAGAGTAAACTCAGGACACAATACAAAAACACTGAAGGTGCATCGATGATAATAAAGTTGGGTGCATGGGTATGCCATGCGCTCGCTAATATTTTAATTTTTAATTTTAAACGCAAAAATGAAACGTACATTTGTACTACTATTGGTCGCTGTTTGTTTACAAACAACTTTACATGCTTGGGAATTGCCGAAACGTGATGTTCGTGCTGTGTGGCTTACTACAGCTTGGGCATTAGATTGGCCCGCAGTCAGAGTGCCAGCACCGATAATTTGTGAAGAAGATGGAGTAACAATACTCAACGAGGTTGCTCGTGAAACAGTTCGTAATCAGCAAAAAAATCAGTTGCTTGGCATCCTGAATAACTTGGAAGAAGCCAATTTCAATACGATATATTTTCAAGTAAGAGCAATGAGCGATGCTTTTTACAAGTCGAGACTTGCTCAGCCTGAACCTTGGAGTCAATGGATTTCTTCTGAGCGCGGTGCAGACCCGGGCTGGAGTCCGCTTGGTTTTCTTGTTGAGCATGCACACGCACGCGGTATCGAAGTGCATGCGTGGTTAAATCCGTATCGATATTCCACTGACCCAAATTGGGATTGGAGTAGTGATTTGCCAAACGATTACGAAAATACGCATCCCGAATGGCTGTTGGACTACGATATCCGTGTTGCTAATGATGGAACAAGAACTCGACCTGTAATTCTCAATCCCGGAATACCCGCAGTACGCCAACGGATAGCTGATATAGTAGAAGACATTATCACTCATTACAATGTGGATGGTATTGTGTTTGATGATTATTTTTATGTGAGCAATACCGGCACGCGAGACCAAGCACAGTTTATCGCTCATAACCCAAACAATTTTGAGAATATAGAGGATTGGAGAATAGACAACATAAACCAAATGGTGCGCGATGTACAAGCTCGTATTAACAAAGTGAGACCGGAAGTTGTTTGGGGTATTAGTCCCGCAGGTGTGGCACTTGGCACCGGTCTAACGCACATAGCGCACTCATACGGTATCAGACCTTGTCCGTCGGGGCAAGATTGGCAGCGCGCCCAACTTTCCGCCAGTCCGGTGGCATGGCTTTACGATGGCTCAATCGATTTTATTTCACCGCAAATATATTGGGATATCAGAGATGGCGGTAATCCAAGTCCGTCTTTCAGATTAGTTAACGATTGGTGGGCAGAAATATCCAACCACTTCGGAAGACATCATTTTTCGAGTAATACGAGCCATGTTGCAGGAAGAACTAGTGAACCGCGCTTTTCTACTCCCGAAATTCTCAATCAACTGCAATTAACTCGCGATGCCGACCGAAGCGGAACGGCAGGTACGGTGCATTTTCGCTTTGGCAGTTATTTGCCAACAACCTTTGACGCATTTTTAGAAGCTCCGTTTCAATTTCCTGCTTTGACAGCTATTTACGGCTGGAAGCCTGCTCCGATACAAGATTTGGTTACAAATTTGAATGTATCGGGACAAGAGGTAACTTGGAATCATACACGAGTTGGCGTTCCCTATGTGCGTTTTGCCATTTATGCCGTGCCAATTGCTAACCGTGATGATGCGAGAGTTTTTGCATCACCGAGATATTTGCAAGGAGTGAGTTACACAACAAGCTTCGTCCTGCGTGATGGAATAAATGCCTCGACACACAGAATTGCCGTAGCCGTTTACGACCGCTTCGGAAACTTGTTTCCACCGCGTGTGTATGGTGAAAGTGTAGCAACCGTTCCACAGGCAGTATTAACTTTTCCGACAGATGGCCAAACAGATGTGCCAATTCCGGGAGCTGCACCGTTGTTACAGCAAAGAAGCGGAGCGACATCAATATTCACATGGGATGCAACCGGAGCTGATTTTTATGTTTGGCAAATAGCCGAGGACAGAGCTTTTGAACGACCGATTGCTTCGCGCGAAACCACGGTTCCGAATTTCAGCTTGGCACTTCAAACTAATATTAGACCGAATACAACTTACTATTGGCGAGTGAAATCCATGAAGGCAAATGCGCCTGTTTCAGTTTCAGAAGTACGTTCTTTCAGCGGTACGACAACTCCTCAATTTAGAGTTATCGCACCTGCCAGAGGAGCTTTTGACCAATCGCTGACTCCGACAATTACATGGACAAATCTTGGTGCAGGAGTAAATTACACACTCGAAATATCGAAATTTATCAACTTTGATGAAATAATTCACACTGTAAATACTACAGCAACTTCGTTTGCGATACCAAGCGGAATTTTGGAACAGTCCAATACTTACTATGTTCGTGTAAGAGCAACGCATCAAGGACGTCCGCTTAGAACGGAATTTACTTATTTTTCTACTCCGATTGCTGACCCATTGCCATTTCCTGTACCGACTATTATTTCGCCTGCTGATGGAGATACTATTTTCGGAACAGATATTGAGGTTGTTTGGGAACAGCAAAGGTCAAGAGGTTTTATTGTTCACTTGTCGTCAGCCCCGAATTTTCCTACACGTCCTCCCGGAAGGTCGGAGGAAGTAGTTGGCGGTCTCGTCTATAGAGTTACATACGAAAATTTGAGTGAAGGCATTTGGTATATGCGATTGAGAGCATTTACTGATGATGAAGGAAGTACAGGTTGGTCGGATACAATTATGGTTCATCTTCTCGCAGAACCGCCGGTGTCAGTGCCTGAAATTAATGTATCGGAATTTTTCAGTTTTGTTTACCGCGTTTCTGATGGTGTTTCCAATTTGGTAATCAATCAGCCGGAAAACAATACCGTTACCGTTGAAATTTATTCGCTTACCGGTAGTTTGATTAGCAGGCAAGTACATGGATTATTAGGCACAGGAATGCATACTTTGACGCTTGATATGATGAGTTACGCCAGAGGCGTTTATCTTGTAAGAGTAAACTCAGGAAACGATACAAAAACACTAAAAGTACATCGATAAATTAGCAGAGACGTGGCATGCCGCGTCTCTACCCTTTAAAATCAAACCAAAAATGAAACGTATATTTCTACTATTATTAATTGCTGTTTGTTCACAAACACTTTTATACTCTCAACAACAACCAAAACGCGAAGTTCGTGCTGTATGGCTTACTACCGCTTGGAGGTTGGATTGGCCGTCGGTTACAGTGCCTGCGCCGACAGGAAATAACGAAGCGGCTCGTGCAGCAGCGCGCACTACTCAACAAAATGAACTACTCGCTATCCTCGACCGTTTGGAAGCGGCTAACTTCAACGCGATATATTTCCAAGTAAGACCAATGCACGATGCGCTTTATCGTTCTAACTTGCCGAGCGAGCCTTGGAGTCAGTACATTTCTTCGGTACGCGGAGCAGACCCGGGTTGGAGTCCGTTGGGATTTCTTATTGAACACGCACACGGTATAGAAGTGCACGCGTGGTTAAATCCTTATCGATACTCTTCTTCTTCGGGAAATCATGGAACGTTGCCTACCGACATTGCAGTTACGCATCCTCATTGGCTGATGGATACCGGACTTCAAGGCGATGGTCCCACTCATATCAAAATTCTCAATCCCGGAATACCAGCAGTAAGACAGTATATAGCCGAT
>Ga0136643_10003470_pt1 | contig 21259 bp, 8 predicted proteins | sample TergutLab28metaG_FD_96883 | JGI IMG/M metagenome (GOLD analysis project Ga0136643, IMG submission 96883) | Labiotermes labralis P1 segment gut microbial communities from Petit-Saut dam, French Guiana - Lab288 P1 (version 3) (version 3) | ecosystem: Host-associated > Arthropoda: Insects >...
CGCCTGTAGCGTTGTCTCCCATCTTCTTCTTTTTTCTACATCTCTTTGTAGCTTTTATCTATGCATCTGGTGAAAAACAGGGTTCGAGTACAGGGGGACAAATTCCTGCAGACGTAACTAACAGAAGATGTGTCATGCTACGACATTAGGTGCTTCAAGTGAGAGCTCGTATATTTACCGTTGACTGTATTTAAGAAATTTGAATCTCATTGCCGTCGATGAGTATTGTATTTAAAAGATATTTCTTTTTAAATTTTGGAAGAAAAAAGGTAAGAATTCTAATGGCCCTTATCAGTGAAAACACATGTAATGTATTATATTTATATAGTTAGTATTTCTATCACATTTAAAATTGAAAACTGTGTTTCTTCGGAAAGTAAATTGTATTTTTAGATTATTTCCAAACTTCGCTCTGCTGTCCTTCCAGTAAGTGTAGCATGAAGGTGCAAAAGTGTTTGTAGGAGTGGGGGAATAATATTGACAACGAAAATTCAGAAATCAGCGGAACAAAATTTCTTATAATGTTACCTTTCGCACTACAAAACCTCTTTCAATAGGACGGGGATCGAACCCGATCCTGCATGGTGAGATTCCGGCGACTAATCGCCTGAGGAATGAGATGACCTTGAAGAATGAAATTTAGTTAAATTGTGTGTAAGTGATAAGTTCCAATATCATACAGGAAAAAAAATCCTTCTCTCTTTGTAGAGACTACTCAGTTAATGTCGTCTAGGGAACGGTTAGGAGCTCATTGTGATAATAATACACAAGAGGAAGATAGACACATACTTATGGGAAAAGTGCAGTTTTTTAATGTTGCAGTAGGTAGCAGTAGGCTTTAAACGGTTTACATTAAGGATAAAACTAGTTCCATAGTACGAAGAATTTGGTAAAATCATTTCCCTGGTGATGAGGGCATAGATGGCCTTGAAACATATTTTTACTCGTCTTTCAGCCACTTGACGCAGTTGCCAGCTGGTGAAGATGTTATTGAACTCAGTCACCGTGAAAGCTTTAAACTGTATTGCAAATAATCTGATGGAATTACCTTGTATTCTAGCTTCCATGAACACATAGGACGTTAATAGTAAATGGTCCTGCCAACTTGGAACTTGCACTTGGAACTAGTTACAGCTAGCAAGCTGTTTACGACAGACGCCGAAGTGAACCAAGATGTACTCGTAACCTCCTGGCTACTGACGGTTGACACCGGTTGCTTTATGCTGGGTTAAGAGCCTTGGTTTCAAGATGGGATATATATATATATATATATATATATAAGAGGTGACTACTCAGAAGTCCGATATGTACCATCTTCTACCCATGTGCCATGTGTATGTCGCAGTCAGACTAAAGTTCTCGACATCTGAGTGGTCATTAGCTGATTTTAGAAACTCCTTGATTATAATGAATTTGTTTACATAAAATATAATTTAGACAAAAAGTGTGCCCAAATTAGGTGCTTATGAATGTACTGATCCTACATTTGTCTCATAAGACGTTACGAAATACAAAAACGTGTCAGTTTTTTGAGTTGCTATGAAATAATTTCCAAATTTACGCCAGCTCTAAAAACTTTAAAATTGTAATAATTTCTTCGTGTTTATGTTTATCTAGCGGGTTGCGTTTTGCGACGCCAGCTTACAATGGCTTGCATTATTTTTATGTCTCCCTTCATCACATTCTCTTTCAGCGAAACTTAATGGGAATGGACAGAACGTGATTTTAAAGTGTTGCACTTAGTCGATCGCTGTGTTCATAAATCTATGTAATAATGGTGTGATTTTAAATACGGAAGTGTTTATTCGGTGCATTTATGAGTCACGTGATTTTCGTAATCATTCGTACAGTTGTGCAAGCACGAATATGTGAAATATTTTGAGAATGAGCACGCTTCAAACGTTGTGGATATTTTCAAGTTTCTGTGGATGTTGTACTTCAAATTTATATCTCGAAATCTAGGAAAAGGGAAAATAGCTTTCATTTAATTTTATTACGTCTGAAGTTACTTGCTCTTAAATCCTGCACGTTTTAATGATTCCTCTCTGATCTGCAGATAAAAGATGAATATTTTGTTGGTATAATATTGCTTCACTTAGGTGAACGACTGACAGGCAACGACACAATGTCGCCAGAAAGAGCTTTAATATTATGGACAGCAACGTACAGAATGAATATAAAAACTACTCTCTATTCCAAAGAGAAAATAGAAATTTACATCTCACCTTAATGAATTTCTGACCCCGGCGAGGGGTCGTGTTTGCGTGTCTGGTGCAGTGCGCAGGATTGCTGACTGTAGGAGTATCACTGACCTGGTATTTGTAGGAGCTCAGACAGTTGTACTGAAACATACAAACTGCAAATATCAAGCAACTGAAGTATCTTGTAACGAGCGAGTGCACTGTGCGAATGCTTTTAGGACGACTTGCAGCAATTTGTCAGTTACCATGAAATTTGTCGCTTGTTGTTCCAGCTCGTTTCTACAGGGATCATCTTCTGGTCTGCTGACATTAGTGTACACATCCTCGTAAGGAATGTGGAAAACGACGTGGCGTTAATAAATCCATAGTAAGCACCAAATAAACAACGAAAATATCTTGCGTTTTGTACTTTAATTTTATAAAGATTAATAAGGTTACCTACGAAAGTATTCATACACTTATTTATTAATTATATGAAAGAGATTTGAACAATTCTAAACTTATTAACAAAACGATTTTACTTCAGCTTTTTGGAATCACAAAACACGCTGGTAAATTCCTAAATGGAATATTAAACAACTCTCTTAAACATTCAACTTTCTACTAAGCATACTTTTAAAAAATTACTATGAATTATTAATCAGGGATGTCACGTTGTTTCATCCGTACACAGTTTCCTTTCTAGACTTTAAAATCTAATTATTTATTAATTATTATACTGTTTGTCGCAGGGGCTGTTCGTCCATAAAGGCTGCATCCCTTCCAATAGTTCAGAGACAAATGATACCAAAAAACTCAATACAAGTTCTCGTTAGGAAATTCATCTTTTAAAATAATAGAAATAAGTGATTTGAAAATCAAATAGTCGCGACGGACTCTTTCCAAGTGCTGTGAAAAGCGAGCGGTCTCTGCCCTGTCCGTAGGTTGCGTGGGTCAGCGTATGTAGACTGAGTGTTGGGAAGACAGCGGCAGTTACTTCGCGGTCCGGGCTGCATGTACTGCAGCACAGAGAAGGTTTAAAGGAGAACTTCTCATATCTACCTTTTCTAACGATTCAAAAGCTCGAATTGTGTTAACCATTTAACCCAGCCGTTTCTAGAAACGTATTTATAAGTGTTTTAATGTCATTATTTGCAATTTTAAGAAAAACATAAACAATAACTGTACGTATAATAAGCATTAAAAAAGCATAAATTATTTTCAATTCATTCTTGCCGAGAGACTGGAATTAAGGATTTATATTGTGCAAAACCTGATTTAATTCTTTCACAGTCATAATTAAGCAGCATACAAACTTATACGAGAAATTCAACCCTTCTTTTATGATACGCTCAAGTGGCTGTGGGGCTTGTTCAAAGAAAGGTCTTATTAAGTTCTCTCATTAATAACGTAATAACTCCAGCTCCAGACCTAAGATCAGAAAGTCCCAGAAACCGCCACTGTTCTAGACGTGTCTATATTCTAAGCGACAGCTGCAGAGGGATGTACAGAGCCAGTATGTGGGGATGGAATATAGGGATATACAGTGTCGTCACAATTCATATAAGAGGGAAGCGAGGAATTGGTTTCTATCGCGTATACCGGGCAAATACTGAGAACTAGTATAATTGATATAAGAAGGAGCTAATGAACGATAACCTTCCAACAAAATAAAAGCTATCAACATCACCTTCACATTTGAGCGACTCTGACCTGCTTTTATTTGGTCGTGGCGACAATTTTCCCATCCACTGCGACGACTGTACTTTTGTTTCAACATCGTATCTGTACACCCAAGTTTCATCACCTGTTATGACATTTTTCAGAACGTTTTCAGCAGCATTCCGACAATCAAACAGCTCCTGACTGACTGACTGACTGTGACAAGGTTCTGTTTTAGTTCCTCTGTCAGCAGACGCGGCACAAATTTTGCGGCAACACGACGCATCATCAGTCGGTCAAAATCAGGTGGCACGAACTTTTACAGATTCCTAATTCTTCGGAAACTTCACGGACAGGTAGGGGACGATTTTGACGAATCACAGCAAGCACTTTCTCAACTTGGACTTGGAAGGCCTTCCAGTTTTGGGGGTCGTCTTCATTGAACCTTCTGCCCGATTTGAAACGCTGACGCTGGTACCACTCGTGACATTGCGTACGGCTGAAAGAATCCTGTCAATAAGCCTGTTGCGACATCTGAAAAGACTCCGTAAAAGTTTTTCCTAATTTGAAACAGAATTTGACGCAAACTTTTGCTCCTCAAGATTCTTCATTTCTCAACTTGCAAAAAATCGTCAAGGGCACTAAACACACACTCATTTAAGCGCGCATAACTCGATAACTAATTGACGTAGCGTGATGCTGCTAGTGTCAGATATAAGCTTCTAGTCCCCGCTGCACAACGCCACCATCGCGAATGTGCTGCGCGCGCTTGCTGGCTCGCTATTTCACAAGTTCTGTTTCTTTATGGACTGCCTACGTATTTATGATCTACTTTCGGAAGTGTCCAAGTCTCAACGCCATAAAAACCTATGCTCAACATGTAAGAGCGTATTAGTGTCTTCCTTAAATTTCAATCCAATTTGTTCATGAAAAGTGCCTTCTTTCTGTTGAATGCTGCTTTTGCCAAGGCAATCCTTTATTTAATTTCACGCTTACATTTTTCATCATTTGTTATCATGCTTCCCAAATAGTTGTGAGGATTATACAGACACAGAAGAACCTTTAATTCATGCTTTGTATGACCAATAAAGCACGGAACAAAGACTGGGAAGATGTAGCTTTTATCACAGGCAGGTACAGAGGGAGCTGTTATAAACTGCCTTCTGGTGACGTCTTTGTACCATCAGTACTGATAATACAGACGCTTCAGTACTTACCTGTTACAGAGGCTAAATACGCATCTTTCTACCAGTTCGTTGTACAGTAAATTCTAACTCATCGCAGTATTCACCAGGTATACGCGGTTAAAAATAAATGCGTGGGAAAAGAATTTGCCACACCCCGAAGAACTTATATAGATATGGATAGAAGCGTGCGGTTCAGTAATCTGTTAACCGCCGTGGAAACTGACAGCATCAGCTGCCCCAACACTGTGTGCATGTTTAATGTTAAAAATGTACGCCTTTTAACCAACATTTGGGTGTGACGTTATCGATATTCTTCCGCTTTCACGTCACCCTTTTTCTCGTAAGAAGTCTGCGTAAGGAGATTTTGCCAAGGAAAAAGGCTGTGGGAACTATTCTGTTAATCGAGATACCTACTTTCCTGTCACGGTTGTGCGCAGGTCTACATAATTTCATATTTGACTCGCCCTCTCACACATTTCACTGTTTCCTTAGCTGAATAGGCTCATTCATGCCTGATGTTATACTAGTTTATACACACCCCTACATGTACCTGTAATATGTTATATAGAATTCCAAGTACGTGCTTTTTGCACTTGCGACATAATTGCGTCAATATTTCCTGTTGTAATGGACATACAACCACCTTCATATCAACTTGTTTGGTGAGTTTAGCTACATCTACACCTTCAGGTGTTCCAGTTATAGTCACTAAGTATACACCATGTAGACACCTCTATAACCACATGTTATCCTATACTGTCTAAATAGACGCCCCAGTTCACATCTGTTGCAGTGGCCTCCATATTTGCCTCTCATACGGACCCCATAGACGCCTGCAGACCTGCATGCGAAGTTGGTTGTGTAGATACCTTCATTACTGCTTGTCGTTTTTGGTTACGCATTTATAATCATAAATTTCTGTGGCATTTACTACGTAGATTTCTTCATTTTTGCCTGTTAACTGGCTACCCAGACGTTTCCGCATATTCCTTGTATGTTAGCGACTTCGACCCTTCGACACCTACCTGTTATGATGACAATAAACGCGACTCATACCTTCCCCCTCTGTTGGCTAAATGCTCTCCTCTGTAAATGCTAATTCGCTGAATATGGACATTAACGTACATGTCTCGTATATGCTGTGTAGACGCCTGAATACCCTCCTTTTATATTGGTTATTAGACATTCCTGTTGAATTAGCTACTTACACACTTACTTGCTGTCTTCCATATTCGCTACATACTTCACTCTCCGTAATTTCCTGTTGTGGTGGCTACAGTCGCCCTCACAGCCTCCTGTTATGTTTCATGTATAGACTCCTCTACACCTGCTTATTGTTAGGCGCGTTCGAAAATTCGCGAAGAGCGAATATTAGCTTCTTTATTTCTGTCCTTCCGTCCCACCTGTCCGCATGGAACAACTCAGTTCCCACTAAAAGAATTTTCACTCAAATTGATATTTGAGTAGTTTTCGAAAACACTGTACAGAAATTCCAAGTTTCATTTAAATCAGAGAAGAATAACAGGTACTTTGCATGAAGACCAATATACATTTCGATCATATCTCGCTCAATTATTCTTACAATGAGACTTTTTCAGACAGAAAATGTAGAGGAAATCAAAACACACATATCGCGTTTGAAAACGTTATTTCGAAAATCGAGCCGTTTATGAGATAATGTGGAAAATTACTGTAGAGCAAAGCAGGCCACATATGACGATATGGCGCATAAGCATTGCATGCTGGCCGCCTAAGTCTAAACACACACTCACTCACAATATGTAATATTATTGCTTTTCCACTGCAAACAAAACGTGTCTCCGTGTTGCGTTATACGTACAGTGCCTGTCTGGAATTCCATTCGCAACTTCAGTTGTCTCTTGTTTGCTGAGAATCTGAAAATCTTCCCTACATTAGGAATGTTGGAGACTGTAAAACCCTGCAGACCGACATTGACTGTGTTCAGAAGTGGTGCTCGGACGATGACATGAAATCAACATAGGCAAAACCACATCTGTATACTTTCCTCGCAAGGCAAACAGTATTGTCTTTACATACAAATTAGGTCATAAACACACTGCCTAAAAGTCTTGGGGGTGTTTTAGGCACTAGATCCATTTTCGTAATCATATAGGCCATTTGCGCGAGGCTTAAAATTTTAGGGCTCATTGGTTCCATTACCTTCTCTTATTCTACCCATGACACTTTATTTATTATTGTGCCCTTCAATGTGCATTTTTAGCCTTCAATTCTGTTTTATCGGCCGCTTCTTCTAACATGGAAATCTAAATATAAATCTAAAATAACCAGAGACCGCTCTATATTCACTGCTACTTATGGCGATGAGGCCAGTCCTTCAGCCAGATGTGTTACTGCTGATAATACTATCTTTGGAAAAGTGGTATTTTCATGAATTATGAATTTATGAAAATATGCACTGAATGGAAAGCTTCAAGTAGATTTTTTTAATCATCATGGCATCTCGCTAAAGAATACAAATAAATTATTTATTTAAAATTCATTGCATATCTACTGTGTATCATACTGTTCATACAATTAAATATTTTATGTTCTCTTTGTATATTAATTCTTCTATTTTTTTAAAGTTTTTTTTAGTTATTATCCTCAACAACTGTAATTTAATCAGTTTGTATATTTGTATTTTATCTCCTTTTGTATTTTCTCTTTGCAATACAGACGGAATAAAAATTAAGCTGCAATACGTCCATTTAGTTACTAAACTTGTCGGTATGGATGTAGTTCTATGTTCAGTATAACATCCACTTATGGCCAAAGAATGTTTTTGTAATTATACATGAATATAGCTAATACAATGTGACTGTGTACAGTAGTTGTCCAGTAGCCAAGATGATTAAATAACGGCATACAATGTAATGAGTATAGAGGTGACCCAGAATTTAATTTGAATGCCTTGAGATAGTTCTTTAACCCCAAATTTATTTCATCCTGAGCCATTTCATTAAGTTCACGACATCAAGTCATTCCTAAAATATGTATTTTAATGGCCATTTTATGTCATCAAATTATGACAATTCTCTTCAAACTAGATTTTCTGGTACGTTATCACGGATTCCACGTTTTGCTCATTGATACACATAAAAAAGTAATTATATAATTACTAACATTGCCAATGTATAATACATGAAAATATATATGGAGAAGTGGAATTAACATGAATATAACAAATGAAATTAGGATGACAGGTGAAGTTGAGTAATGGGGAGGTGACCACCTGAAATATTAAAATCGACCAAATTTAAAATGACCAATGCTTGTAAGCAACGTAATTCTAACAGACGTAATATCAGGGGTATTCTCAGAATGGTTGAAGTGTTCAGGTATGTAGGTACTAATTACACTAGGAGCACTTTAGAAGACGAAAATAAGAAATCTCATGTGTTATTTTAGCAATGATTTTTATTACCAAATATATTCAACACTATGTTTTATGGCGTCTGTACAATAAGACATACGGATGGGCCTCTATTAAGTAAAAACCCAATCTTCATATTCCTGGTGTTTGTAACCATATAAAAGAATTAGTCAATTTTCTGTTCCAAAAATCACTATCTCCTTGTTGTTTATTTCAAAGAATATATGTGAAGGAATATAAAATAAATCATCAAAAGAACTAATGTTCGGTTTAGTTGCGGCATACATGAGGACACAGAAGCACGTTTTAGGTTGTTTTTAAGTGCAACATTAAAACAATGTGTTGGGATTTGAAACAAAAATAAATTTTATGCAACAAATTCAAAACCCACAAATAAATTAACTTGCTACTTCATTATTTTGATTTATACATATCAACTCTTAACTCATATTAAAATTTTGTGTAATATAAACGTGAAAATATAATTTCATTTGAAACAATTTAACCTTAAATTAATTAAGAAGAAATCTGAAGTTCAATGCACTGACAAGTATCAAAGGTTGCAATCCCACAACTTTAATGTCACTTAAATATATATTATCAAACAATTTCCTGTGTTCCCTTTATAAATATGATACATCGTCGTCTATTTACATGTATCATTATTATTATTATTATTATTATTAAGGGGTTTGTGCTTGTTTAGTATGATTGGAAGTATGAATTTCTGCACATGCAAATACTATTAAATTCAGTTAATCACTTTACGTTCCAAACATAATCAATACTAACCACGAACTCGTCCAGCGTCCTCTAAGAACCATAAACATCTAAAAACAATTATTGCTGATCGTTTGGTAACTGTTTAGTGCTTACTGACGTCATTTTCTTGCAGTTCCTTCGAAACATTTATGTATAATTTCCATTTTATTTTGTAACAGAATTCCAGTACAAGTGTCGCTTGCCGGCACAAGTTAGTAAAATTCAGACACGTGCATACATAATGTACTGATAATTATATTGTGTTCTTTGGGACATGAACCTGTACTTATTTGTTACCCTCCAACAGACTGTTGTTATACAGCGGATCCAAACTGTTTTATAACACTCTGTCTTTAATTGAACAGTAATGAATACAAACGAAACTAAAGGTCATCATTACCACTAATTTCTCCCAGCCACTATTTATTTGCTGAAACCCGATGGTGCTATTCTGTTTAAAATCGTTACAGTTATTATATATGCCACATGGACATTCATTTGTTTTCTGAATTATTCATCGTTATAGTGCTCTTGCAAATAAGTTCAGACCTTTCCATCATAGCATGCTACTGTACAGAAAAGACTAAAAAATAAGTTTGGCATTCAGAGGGCCGTGTATTGTGATATATTCTTATAATAAAAGCCAACAAGATGCACTATTTCTCAACTTCCATCCCGACCTCGCTAGCAGACAGTCAACATAACTAGTATGACAAATACCAGTTGCTGTGAATACAGTATTAATTCTCCTGATGATGGACAGTATGTCAGTTCGAAACATGTAGAGTTCTTTACCAAAAAAATGTTGAGAAATAGTGCATCTTGTTGGTTTTTATCATAAGAACTAAAAAATAACAAATTCACTTCACTAAATAATTGAACCGTAATTATTAACCCATCCAAGTCACTTCGTAAGGTAACAAACAACATAATTATCAGCAGATATAGTAAACATGTGAATGCGCAAAATCTGTAAGTTTAATTTTATTTTCTTTCAGAGCAGTAATATTTTTTGTTTTACTGGTAAAGTAATATGATGTTATTAGCAAATATGTCTAATTTTCTTAAATCACTAACAAGCGACCTTTGCAGGTAGGGAACTGTAATTACATTCCTGTCCAAAACTATGCCCTAAGGATTTTTTAAAAAGAAAGTGTTCTCGATATGAGGTACTTATTCTTGTGAAGAATAGTTTCTACACTTTTTACACAATTTATTGTGCAAATTTAATTATTTTTGTGCAAATATTATCCTGCATTTCCATATTCATATAAAATATTGCAGTAATCCAGGTAACGAAATATATTTCTTGCGTCCTTATGCTATCAGTTCGATGTATATTTCCTTGATAAGGACTCATGTGCAGCGATGATATTTGTCCATTGTCGTCTGCGTAAATTTTACAAGCATAAAACCATACGTCAAAAAAGTCGTACTATTTAGCTGAAATGTTAAATTCGACATAAATACATTAAGCTCTTAGGGAATAGTTTTGGAAAAGCAGCTTTTCTTTAAGAAACATGCTGCAGGCAATGTAGAGGAGAAGAGGAATTTTTCTGTTCACAGTTGTGTTCATGATAAAAAGTTATTAATTTTTAACTTTTATTAAAAATAAATGAAGAATTTTAGCCGTTCAGTCGCCATTAGTTACTTACAAACTATTAACCCCTATAATAACACGCCAATTGTACTGTACCTTGCATATTAAAGATCAGTTATCTTTAAGTGAGATGGATCTACTTCTGTGGATAAATCACATCACATGTCACAAGGAGAACAAGACTTGTATTCTACTGTATGTTGCTAATCTGTGAAGATGCAGATACGGTTCCTCATGACTATATGTAGATAAAATACATAAACTGACATAACGACAGTACTAAAAGTAGCTTTCTTTATTATCAACCGTTCGATCCGTAGCGTTAATAAGAATTACCCTGTTTGCTTTTGAAACGAATACCAACCACACACTGATTCAGAAATAAAGAATGACATATCGTGTAATTATAATGGAAATAAGTTAAAATAATAGAGTGGTAGTGTCATTATATATCTTAACTTTAACTACTTGGCATAAGTTCACAATCTCTGATGTTGAAAATATTGAAAGAGGAGAGATGGTTTCATACTTCTAAAGTACTGAATTATTACCCAGTAAGACCAAGCAATTCCATAACCTGCAAAATGACAAAATTTAAAAAGGATATCTAAGTTCACCAGTCATCACTAGGTCCGAATTTTGCTTTCAATAAAGAAGTCTGCCCTTCGTCTTTAAAGGGTTAAACAAAAAAGTACTTATTAATATCACCGAGGAAATTAATAAAATATATTATTCTACTTCCAATTTCTAGGCACTTTAAAACAATATTTAATTTAATTGAGTAATTTTAAAAGAAGACAATTTTTAAATTATAGTTGAAGCTGAAATTAAAACAGATTATAATAATTTCTCAAATTGCTCCAACAGCAAAAAAGAAATATTGATAATGGAAGAATGGTCTAAGTCGATAGACTTACATAGTCCTGCCATATATATATATATATATATGATAAGATTAATTCATATTCATTTTATTAAATTAGGTTCCTTTTCCTTTAAATATTATTTACCAATTTCCAACTTGGTGTTGTGAAAAACTTTGTGCTTTAGTATCATGAAGACAATGTGTTTTCGTATTATTCGTAAAGGAAACTTGCAAATTATTTATAATTTCAGCTAGTTACACAGAAGGAACTTAAGACACCTAACCAAAGATTTATGATTTTGTCTAAGTGTATAAGAAGCCGCTATTTACAACCTACTGGAGTGAGTTCAGATTAACCTTTTGACGCCTAATGTCAACTATAGTGGTCGTACCGCACCGCTAACCTCTAAAGTTGCATTTTATATATTTATTCAACAAATATACGTACTGAATATTTTAAATATGGTATATACTCTCCGTTTCTTCTCTTCAAAATGCAGTTTGTTTCATAATTCTAAAGTATTTGGTTCCTGTATTATTCACATTTTATATAGAGGATGTGCTAAAATTAAAAAAAAATAATTCCGGCGCCAAAAGGTTAAATCTGGGTAAATTTAAAAAAGAAGCTTCAAATTTTCATACGATAAAAAAACGGTAAGGATAATGATCCGTAAATATTGAATATTGAATGTAATAAAATTTTGGTACTTCAATAAGGCTGCAAAGCCATCACAAGCTTAAGCAAAAGCATGTGACACCTTTGTACTGAAGAATCAGCTTTATCTTCTTTTCTGTTAAGAAAATTTAGGAGTTTTAAGTACTTTTTCTTAATCAGCTTCAAAGTACCACATACATTTACCAACATTCGAAAGACACTACTTTAGTGGAGGTTTTAAAATCTGCTGGTAAAATAAATACGTGAGGCAGCAACATTTATGTGAAAAAAAGTCTCCAAAGTAATGGCCCTTGATTCATTATTACATAAACTATCGAACAGAAAGCAATCAAAGTTATTATCTCCAAAAAGTAATATGTATTTTGCCTCAATTAAGCGTACTCATTAGTGCCGTTCCATATCATTTTGAAAAATTATGTTTACATACTTATAAAATAATGTGCAGCGGACGCAACAGAGGAAAGTTTTAGAAGAAAAGCCAAATTTAAAAATAACATCTTAACTTTTCATTTTTAACAAAATAATTTCTTTTAATATTATTTTGTTTAAACATTTTATTAGTAAGCTGGCTTCAGTGCCTCTATATACAGAAAATCCCAGAAATAGCCAATAGTCGGAAGGTCCAGCCCGAGTCGAATTTTACGCAAGTCGGTATTTAGCGTACACGTGTTGAACTACATATATAAAAGACGCATTCCAGTTGAAATCCAAGCTCCAGCTTACTGAAACTTGATCGAGCATAGCATGACTGTCCCGCCGCCAGTGTTATCGCCCAGCAGTACTCTTCCGCCACTCTCATATCATTGCACTTTCATTCCCACAAGGAAAAATTCAGGGCGCATTTAAAAACTTTATTTCAGTTTATTTTATTTTTTGTTTAAAACCTTCGTAAGTCGAGAAGTGTCTGCACTGTGTTGTGCTCTGGAACATAAATTGACCATTAGGCGCCATGCCACCTCCACCGTTAATGCTGCAGTTTCTAGTCTGAAGTTCTGCTCCATTTCTGCGATTGTCCCATACCTTTCCCTTGAGGTGTCCCCAGATGGTTCAGCTATCAGGGGACGAATAGAACATTTGCAGGCCACTGAATACACGCATCTCCATTCAGCGAATCTTGCACAAAAGTTTAAATTTTCATTCTTCCCAAGTTATGGCAGTACAAGATATCAGAAGTCGCATCGTACGTAATCCAAATATTTTTCTAGCAATTTATGCAAAACTTGGGACGTTGGGAACGAATAAGATATCTTCTTATGACAGAATAAGCAATTTTCCATTCGCCCAAGCGGCCTGCAAAGTCTCATATCTTTTATTTCGTGAGTTGTTCCTCTAGAGATACGCCAAGAACAAGATATACGTCATTAAACAACGGATTATCGCTGAACTGGTGCAGAACATCACAGAATAGGTTAGAGTACAATAACAGAAAGGTGAGAATTTACAGAATATATAGAATTTCATAGGGTTTATAGAAGTATGGAAGTCAATAATGTGCGTAAGTCTTTCAAAACCTTAAGAAAATAAAGGCTAAAAATTATCCTACGGCATATTATATTTACTTCAAAATCACCAGATTACTCTGCCGCACTTTTTGCGTTACATTTGACACCATAAGTATAGGTTACCTACGTTTTATATTACACTGGCACTTGCACAGTGTATTCTGACCCATCCCTCCTCCTTCAGAAACAATTGCATTATGTCTGTCAGTCTGAGCATCACAGTTTTATTGCCCGTGCCAAAGTTTTGGTGAAGTAGTCGTGTAACACACTATCTACTTTACCACCATATGCACTCTTATCCTGAAACTCTTCAGTCTTTTTAATCGAGAAACTAGTTCAGCCACCAGTAAGCTTACACAAAACAAGGACTTACGTACAATTCAACAAATTCTAACATCCACTGCATTACTGAGGGTTTATCTCTCAACTTTAAGCAGCATACAAAGTAAGAGAAATAGATTCATTTTTTTGTTCATTGTGCTGCTATGAAATATTTCTTGTATAAAACATCAGTTCGCTACTACAGTTACGGTGGAGCTGCTGGAAAAATTATATTTTAGAAATTCATGACTTCAGCAATAATTACAAACACATTCTTTCAACGGATGGCGCTTCTTTCTCTTCAAACACTTGTCCAAGTTTTAATTGAATTTTTCAGGTTGTCTTGATGAATGCTATCGTCAGACAGTATGAGTACTTATCGATTAAAAATGCAACGCAGTTCACAACGTAAATTAAAGCTGGTTCAAACCAATTTTTTTCCGCTTTCATACACATTTTGGACCTGAAGGGCCGTCTTGATGGAGGACATATAATGCTGGTAGAAATTACTAAACTTACAAACAATTTTATCTCTGTGTCAGCTAACTTGTCACACACTAAAATAACTCTCTAACGTCCAAGTATTTACTCCCTAAGGGGCGCATTTCTGCGTTAGTAAGGTTATCAGAAACACGTAAACCAGACTGTGTATTCCGTAACAGAAACAATCAACTGAACTGTTGAAGTATAGATTTCACAATGTATTATAAATGTATTGGATATTTCAATACACTGCGAAATACTTCATCGTTCAACATAGTTCAGTATTGATGGTACTAAATATTACTCAGTCCTTATTGTTGTGTAATCAATTTACAGATATGTTTCATTTTCCAAGTAGTTACACACAACTCAAAATGCAAGGTAAAATAAGATACAATAGAATGATGTATTTTATTGTCAAGGCTTCATTTATAATAATTATTTAGCATTTTTTCGGATTAATTTATAATTTTACCATTACGGTGTAAAGGTTTGAGATCTCACACCTGCTTGTAGTTTTAATTTCTCTTTTTAATCTTCTGACTATAGGTCTGATGATGGCTTGCTCAAGCCGAAACATGTAGCCCACTTTACCTTTTATTTTGAGTTATGTATGTTTACTTGGATAAATAAATATATATGTAAAATACGCATTCCTTTGTACATCGTGCTATTGTTATAAAATTTTTGACACGTGGATGTCCCCATTAGCTAGTAAATTTATGAGGACTTAAATGTGTTTAAATAACGCGTTTTAAGTCAGATAGCTGAGGGATATAAATTTATAAATTCATTAATTTTCGCTAATATTATTTGTTCTCCTTGAAGACGATTCTGTAGAACCGAACCATGTTGGAAAGCGCAATAAATTGATTTTTCTCAGCTTATTTTATTGCGTGTACTGTGTCCTTTTTAATAATGAATTGTGTGTATTGACGATGCAATAATATAACATTAGTACAAATACTTACTTACGAACTTGACATCTATTTCAGATATCTTATATTGGAGTTCCATTTAAGTCACACAAAAATGTAAATGAAATGGAGATATAACACAAACGAACTATTAAACGTCAGCATTCCACTATCAAGTCTGTGATGGATAAGACTAAATCCATTCTGTCAACTTGGTGTAATTTTCTGCTGCACTTTAAATGCACTGGATCAGATGTACATTCGTGGGTATACTCGCATTTTTACTCAATAAAAATTGTACTTCATTTTCTGTCATGAAGTCTCAAGTAGTAGAAAAGTAAACTATAACACTCTCGAAATCAATTTATTCAATTTGTTCCATTGAATCGTACCTCAGTATTTACGAATTTTTCTGTTGTGTGAACTTTCATGATGAGTGTAAGTTAAAAGATTAAATTTCACACCCCTCTTAGAGCAAGACATAATTTTACAAAACACACGTATTCTGTACCTAACAGTTCCTGAGACCTGAAGAAGGTAGAATATTACGTCACTGAGTGCCCTGTTGTGACTCAGGCTTCATGTCTTTTGTGCTGACCACAGGATCAGAAAATTTCCATTTTATTTCCTTCGTAATGTCTCCCACCACAGATTTAACCCGACTCTCTCCTTGTCTCCTGGGTTCCCCCTGGAGCTTTCTCTGACGTCAAATTTCCGTACCTTCAATTCCTTCCCCTTCATACCCTTCGTCAGGGCTCTCTGTGAGAATGCCTTGTTGGTTATGCAGAGTACTGGGTGGGTGACTGATCTGAGGAATGGCTTTAGAGATGACAACTTCTGCCTCTTGACCCAGTCGAGTATTACGTGTTCCTGCAGAGGGCACATCCGCGACATTAATTTGTGAGCCGGAACTGTGTGGTGTAGCTGCCATTCCTACTCCACTGGAACCTTGACTGAAGCTTGAAGGTGAAACGTCTTGGTTTAGCGTTTTTTTACTGACTGCACCTGTAGTAGAAGATGGTGCTATCTGTATGTTGCAGTTGTATGCCAAATCGGGCCATGTCACGACTTTCTCACTTGGAGGGCTCGAGGAACAGCCAGGAGGGCTAGTCATTGATAATGCGGGTATTGGTAAAGTTGGTTCACCCTTGTACGGTGCAGGTGGGGAAGGCAGGTAAGTATTATCTGGAACTGATCCATGGGATTCTACAGAATAAAAAGTTTGACTTATCAGTGGTGGTTTTGGTGGTGTTTGTGGAGGAAGAGGAGCACAGGGGTAGCCTTCTACGGTGTACCGTATGTCTGGTGGTGTATAGTGTTCGTAGGACGTTCGAGGTTGCGACGACCGGGTTAGGTACTCGGCTTCTCTGGAGTACCTGTTGCAAGGAGAAACTGCATCAAGCCTGTTGGATCTATTGTGTGGCAGGGTCCTATAGAACGCTGCAGCTGCGGGTGCCTGCGGCGGTGTGGAATGCAGTGGCAGATGAGTTGGCAGCTTGGGTAGACCGTAGTCCATAGGATAACCATCACTATCCAGGAAACGACCTGGGGAGAGGTGGACGTCGGCTGTATGATGGTGCTGGTACAATTCTCGCGTACTTCCCCTTGGAAGTGTTGACATATGAATAGCGTACTGCCCTTCAATATTCCTCAGCTGATGGTGTGACAAAGAAAGTGGAATTGGTTTTGACCCATTATTCTCATAGTCGTGAATTATGTTCTCCATGGCCTCTTGGTAGCTATTAGGTCCACTATTTTCTCTTTCACCTTCTTCGCCACTGTCACCGTCAGTTCTTCTACAAGACGGTCTCCGCTCCTTGCCAACACTTTCGGTATCATTTATAAGATCGGGATTTTGTTCAAGTTGGTAATTCCTCAGTGAAGGCGGACTGCCATACGGATTCAGCAAACCAGGCCTTGACGAGTTGTTACCTACTGTGGCTCCTCCAGTTCCTGTAGAAACTAAAACGATGTCGTGGTGGTGTCTTTCTGACATCATTACTGCACCATTTACTTTCGCAGGACCGGTAATGGTATCCACATTTATCATCCTTGTAATCTGATTTTCAGAATCACCTATAACAGCAGACTTTCCCTGTTGTTGGTGTTCATGTTGTAAAGCAACAACTTTGCTACGCTCCTTCTTCCTTCTGCGCCGCCTCTGTCGATGACACCTAACAATGCACAATATTATAGCGATGATGACAAAGAGTGCAAAAACAGCCGTTCCTGCGGACACCGTAATTACATATTCATAGGGAAACATCGGCACTCCGACGATAGGTTCTTCTTTCACGACAATGCGGATAGTATAATTAGACTGTGCCTTACCAGCAGGATTCTCAGCCACACAAATAAAAGTTCCATTATCATCGGTGTTGGCATTAAAAATAAAAAGTTCACTTCGCTTCTCTTCAGCTCCTTCCTCGACGAAGTAATACAAGTGAAGTCCTGGAGCAACTATCGAGTCGTTTTGAAGAATGCGTCCTTGAAACCACCATGACACTCTGGCTTCAGGAACAGCTGACACCTTGCACAACAGTGATATGTTCCTTCCCTCTGCAATTTCAAGGTAGAGGGTGGTAGGCGTCACATCTGGGAGGCATGCAAGGTCTGTGAGTTCTATTGTCTTAATTAGAACGCCACTGAGCCTGTGAGGTGTGACACATCTAGGTTCTATAGTCTGAGGAATATTGTAAGTGATAAGCCACGAACGCAAATCCAGTAATCGACAGTCACATTGCCAAGGATTTCGATGGAGGTCAATTCCATGGAGAGACTCTGGTAGGATGTGCGTGCCACGAATGTTATTTAAACGATTGCCATCAAGCTTAAGCCATTCGAGACTGTCAAGCCCAGTGAAAGCGTCCTCGTCAATCATTTCAATCTCGCAGTTGCTCATTTCAAGAGTGGTGAGGTAAGGAAGGTTGAGAAATGATCCTGGTTTAAGAACGCGAATGGGATTGCCGGTAATTGTCAACCTCATTAATGACTGGTAGTCACTGAATGTTTCTGTTGGGACGGCCGTCAAGAGGTTTTCTGACAGATCGAGTTCCACCAAATTAGTTAACCCTCGGAAGGCACGATCGTCAATTTGCTTAATTCGACACCGCATTAAATAAATTTTCTGTAAGTTGAGCAAACCCATTCTCTGGAAACGTTCTCTTGGGAGGATCTGTAAATTGTTTCCTTGGAAATCCAACACCTGTGTGCCCTGATCTATTCCGTCTGGAATAGTTATAAGGCTCGAGTTTATGCACTCTGCTGTTTGCTTTCCTCCTTTCCACATGCACTTGCATGGCGTAGGACAGGCGGAGATCCACCAGCAGCACTGTACTATGAGCAACGTGACGAGCCACCAGCCAGACATTATCAAAATCCGCCTTCCGATTTTTTAGTTGTCGTGTTGTAATATTCCCTGTACACTACACCTGATAATTCTTAGTAAATATAAATTTTATTTTCATCACCGCGAGTCGGTCTACTGCTATCAAAACATAAAATAACGTTTTCATTTACATCATTATTATATACGTAAATGAATAATATTTTATATTCGCGAAGATAAGGTGCCCTTATTTAGCCTTGTTCCTCTAACAATCTTGTTCATGATGAAAGTCGGGGAATGTAACACACAGAATGTCTGAAATAAAAATATTACCACCATGACACCCGGTATGCAGTACCGTCGTCAGTGCACTAGGGCAAAGTTCAGACTCCGATCCCTTGTCCTCTCCAACTTCAAGAAGCCCGTCCTCTGTTTGGTGCATATATTATTTCTTTACACTGCGATATACACAATTTACCTCTTGACGCACTGACACATACACACAGCGGAGAGCTTTGCATCTTTTGTTCTATAGTGATGGCTTCGAGCTTACGTTTGTGCCAAAATTGAAAAAATAAAAATGATCATTTTAGCACAATAGATTGACTGCTGCTGTGGCACTTTGGAAGAAAGGGGCAGTGAACACGATAGAACCTTCTATTAAGGTCCACTTACTGGCATGTTAATAATGCTGGACGACAGGTTCAGTGCGTGGCTGTGGTTCGCATTATCGATCGTATCAAGCTGTATGAGCCAGTCTATTATAGATTCACTCTCGGTTTCCCTTCCGCAGTTTTGTCAAAATAAGCTTGTTCATTCGCCTATATGCACATCTTCCTCTTAATATGTTAATATCTCTATTATAAAATTAACACAAATCACGGATTGGAGGAGACACAAGTAGGAAAACTGCTGTTTGTGTGTTAGAGAACCTGTGTGTCCTTTATCCTGAAGCTTGCGAGTTGTGACGTGGGAAAAATATGAATGATCCGTTTTCTTTGCCGATGAAAGATATGCAGTTTAAAATAATTCCTCTATTAAGTACAATTTTATAATATTGTCTTTAAGTCCCCCCATAGGGCGTCAAATATTTTGCAACCGTTTAGAGAATACTTCTTTATTTCGACGCTGTATTCATCTTCTTGTTGTCCAAACACATTTTTGTTAGCGGCGATTCTTTATCTGATGCCAGGTATCAATTTTGCAAGTTACAAGTAGTGACTCACACTCATCTTTCGGTTATATTTCTTTATAAAGACCATCAGATATAATGCCAGAGAACATTTACTCTTCAGCAAAATAACTTTCCTTTTTCATGTATCATTTTCACCCACACTTCCCGGAAAAATCCCAAATTCACAGATACCTCTCTCTTCATTCTTTCAGTTGACAATACGTAATCAGTTATTGTCTTGCGACTGCTGCAGCAAGGCGTTGTTGTTAAACGTGAATATATTGAGATGTCTCGACTGGATTTATATCTGTTGAAGTTTCCTTGAAATTTTTTGTTTCAAATTGTTAACGTAGTAAACATAATTAAGATGGCGTATCAGTCCTAGTTTGCGCCAATTTGTGTGCAAGCGTCTTCATTCAAAACCAGCAAAATCTCGTTGGAGTTCCGACTGTGTGTCCGAGAACGGATGTAACACGTACTGATCTGAAACAACAGAATTCAAACAGTGAAATGCTAATATTTATCTCTGACGATCAAGCATTAGTAATACTAAAACACAACTCAGGAAGGTGGAGGGTTGGAGTCAGGTAACTAAAGTACTTAATAATAATAATAATAATAATAATAATAATAATTTGGACATTATTCCCTTTTATAGATTTTCAAACAATGGCGCAAACGTAGTTAGGGAATATTAATAATATTTTTGTTATATGTTTTCATTTAGGATGGACTTATAGCTTTTAAAAGAGTGTATTGAAAACAGTTTCTTTTTAAGTGTACTTTACAAATCAATACTCTACCTATATAATAAAGGTAATGCCATAAAATATTAATTTGGACAAATTTGTTTTCGCTAGTATCGCTACAGTTATTTTTAAATAAAACTGGTAGATGGAAGTTGAAGAATAAAAGACCAACCTGATGTCACTTGCTATTTTGTTCACTTCTTATGGGCTCAAAATGTTTCGGACATTAACCTTTAGGCGCCGGAATTATTTTTTAATTTTAGCACATCCTGTACATAAAATGTGAATAACACAGGAAACAAATATGTTAGATTTATGAAACAAACTGTATTTTGAAGAGAAAAAAAACGGAGAGAGTATACCATGTTTAAAATATTCAGTACCTATATTTGTTGAATAAATATATAAAATGCAACTTCGGAGGTTAGCGGTGCGGTACGTCAACTATATTGACGTTAG
>Ga0136643_10003473_pt1 | contig 21253 bp, 10 predicted proteins | sample TergutLab28metaG_FD_96883 | JGI IMG/M metagenome (GOLD analysis project Ga0136643, IMG submission 96883) | Labiotermes labralis P1 segment gut microbial communities from Petit-Saut dam, French Guiana - Lab288 P1 (version 3) (version 3) | ecosystem: Host-associated > Arthropoda: Insects >...
TCGGACACATGTTTATATGAACTTTTTTGATCACAAAGACCTAGGAAATCACCTCCTGCAGTAATGTCCTAAAGTCGTGAAACACCCTGTATATGACATGATATATATATATATGATATGATATGATACGATATATGATATGATATGATAATGTGAAGCTAGTGGATATCTGATAGGGGTGGGGGGTTGCAGACAGGGAATATTTGAAAGAAAATAAGTGAACTTGAAACACACAGAAAGAACAACAATATTAGAGAAATTTATAATTGTGTCATTGACTTCACAGAGTGTGACCAGTCTTGAAATAATATAGTAAACGATGAGAGGGATGATCTCATTGCAGATCCCCACATTATTTTGAATAGGTAAAGAAACTGTGTCCCTCAGCCATTGAATGTGTATGGGGAAAATGATGTGAGGCAGACTGAAATATATGCATCAGAGCCACCAGTGCCTGAGCTCAGTGCCTTTGAGGTTGAGATGGCTATTGAAATGCTAAAAAGAAACAAATAGCCACTTGATGATTAAATTCCAGCAGAATTTATTAAAGCGAGGTGGGTCAGTTCATTCTGAGATCCAAAAGCATATTCTATTTGGAATTAAGAAAAATTTCCTGAGCAGTGGATAGACTCAGTCATTTTACTTATTTATAAGGGGGGTGATAAAACAGAATGTAGTATCTGCAGAGAAATGTCATGTTGTTGCAACTATATACAAGATTATATCCCACATCTTTCTGTTCAAGATAACTGCAAATGCAGAGGAAATTATTGGGGATCATCAGTGTGGATTTTGACACATTAGGTCAACTACTGATCATATATTTTGCATTCGTCAAATACTCTAGAAAAAAATGGGTATAAAATGAAACAAAGCATCAGCTATTTATAGACTTCAAGAAAGCCTATGATTCAATTAGGATGGAGGTCTTGTATAATATTCTCATTAAGTTTGGTATCCCTATGAAACTGGTGAGGCTAATGAAAATGTGTCTGAATGAAGCCTGTAGCACAGCCTGGATAGGCAAATATTTGTCTGACATGTTTCATATTAAGAACGGTTTGAAAAAAGATATTTTGTTGCCATTGCTTTCAAACTTTGCTTTAAAATATGCCATTAGGAGGGTTCAGGTAAACCAGGGTAGCTGGAAATTAAATGGTACGCATCAGTTTCTGGTTTATGCTGATGATGCTAATATACTGGGTGGAATACACACTATTCAAAAACACGGATGCTTTAGTAGTTTCTTGTAAGGAGACTGGGCTAGAAGTAAATTATGATATAACTAAGTACATGGTCATGTCTCAAGATCAGAATGCAGGTCGAAGTCACAATATAAAGATTGATAATATTTCTTTTGAAAGGGCGGAACAATTCAAATATTTGGGAACAACTTTATTTCATTAAAGTTATATTAAAGAAGACATTATGAGTAGCTTGAATTCAGGAAATGTTTGCTATCATTCAGTGCTGAATCTTTTGCCTTCCAGTTTGTTACCAAAACATAAAGATTAAGATACACAGAACTATAAGTTGTTTCATATGGATGTGAAGCTTGGTGTCTAACATTGAATGAGGAACATAGGCTGAGTATGTTCAAGAATAGTAGGGCACTGAGGAAGATATTTTGGCCTAAGTGGGATGGGTGAGAGGGGAATGAAGAAGAATACATAATGAGGAATTTCATGATTTGTCTTCCTCATGAAGAATTACCCAGGTGGTCAGATAAACAAGAATTAAATGTGTGGTGCATGTGACTTTTATGGGAGAGAAGAGATGTACATATAGGATTTTGGTTGGGAGACCTGATGGAAAGAACTAGGCAGAAATGGGAGGACAATATTGGAATGGATCTTCAAGAGGCATGGGGAGGCATGGACTGGATTAAATAAACCTAAGGTAATGAACATTTGGTATCTATAAAACATGAAGAATTTCTTGACTCCCTGCAGACCTGTTAGCTTCTTAGTAAGTACCCTACCCTATGGAGTTAATTAGTTCTTGAGTTTCATCCTGATGTAATAGTCAACTGATAATACAGATCCCAGCAATAACATTCTTTTAGGGTCTTCCTTCTGAAATTTTTGTATTGGTTGATGACATAATATTGACTCTTAACAGCAATCTTAAGGGAGGAAATCCTATCATGTTTATTTCTGAGAAGTTATATGCAACAGTCATGACAACATAAACTTTATGTTTTTCATCCAGTGTTTTATATTACACTACATGTTTAGGTCTTAGACCATCATCAGGTGTACTAATAGACAAGAGTCATGTGAGAAAGATATTTTGCAGATATGTGTCAAGAAAAGGGGTTCCTCATTTCATTGTTGATGCATAAAAATTTTATACACTAATACAAAATGTGTAAAAACTCAAAATCAGTAAAAAGTAATTCCTAAATGTGTTAAACAGAGGAAGAGTTCTTCTTGTTACATAACCTTGTGGCAGTATGTTTTATTATGTAGTTATCCTTTCCCATTGTGTGCCCAGACTGTACGAATTGTAACACAGTAGGAAAGCCATATGTGACTGGTGTGCTGGAGAAATGTGGCAGCTACGGTGGTATGGCATATTATATCCATGTGGCATTGCCATGATCCCTGTAATGGATGCTTTGTGCTATGGTCGCGGATGATATCTGCCACCCTCATTGTATAATATATTACTTACTTGCGTACACCATGGAACAGAGTCCTTCTTGAGGAGCTAACCAGTTTGCAGCTAGTCAAGAAATTCCCGAATTTTATGGAACCTGAAGGTTCATTACCACATTTACAAGTGTCCACCACCTGTCCCTATCCTGAGCCAGCTCAATCCAGTCCATACACCCACAACACACTTCCTGAAGATCCATCTCAATATCATCCTCCCGTCTGCGCCTGGGTCTCCCAAGTGGCCTCTTTCCCTCAGGTTTCCCCACCAAAACCCTGTATACACCTCTCCCCTCCCCATTCGCGCCACATGCCCCGCCCATCTCATTCTTCTTGATTTTATCACTCACACTATTGGGTGAGCAGTACAGATCATTAAGTTTCTCATTATGTAATTTCCTCCACTCCCCTGGTACCTCATCCCTCTTAGGCCCAAATATTCTCCTCAACACCCCATTCCCAAACACTCTCAGACTACTTTCCTCCCTCAATGTCAGCAACATTGCATAATATATTAAAAATCTTTTTTATCCTAAGAGTATTTTTTCATTTTATTTGGTTGTCTGTTATGGATTCACGGTGAATATAAAATTTCTGTAAGTTTCAAGGAAGAAGATTATGATGACAACGTTTATAGGTGCATCAGTGAAAAAGACTTTATCTAAGTATCCCGTAATCTTGCTAAATCTGAACCCAACACCACCCACATTCAGAGGATTGATACAAATACACAAAGATAATCCTTTAAGTCCTGTAATAAACTGAGATAATCTATTAAGTCCTGTAATAAACTGGACAAATGCCCAAGTACATACACTTTCTAAGCACCTTGTTTATGTACAGAACATCATATACCTCTCACAAATGTTTGCAATGTGAAACACACCATAAATCTTTTATCTAATTTGCGAGATGTTTCATGAGAATGTAAGGCTAACATCCTTCAATATAAAGAATATGTATACAAATATACCAACTGATAAACTAAAGGACATCATTGGCTCAGTTCTAGACCACAGTCACATAGATGATACAAAAAAACAAGAGATTTTGAAATATTGCAATATCATTTTGGACCAAAATTTCTTCCAATACAGGGACAGACAATACAAACAGTCCAGTTTTCTAGCCATTGGTGCACCCATCTCCTCCATCTTCTCAGAAATATACCTGCAATATATGGAACATACTACTTTGTGTACATCTGAATCAACAAAAAATATTAGGATACTTCCATTATGTAGATGACATTCTAATAGTCTATGACAAGACAGCTACAGACATAGAAAACATAATACAAATATACAATAGCACACACCTCACCTTAACATTCAGCAAAGAAGATGAGACTGACAATTTCCTAATTTTCCTTGACGTCACACTAAGAATAAGAGAGAATAACATTTTAAAGTCAAACTCTGCAGAAAACCTACAAGTACTGATTGCGTCATCCCTAACACCTCTTGTCATCCTCCAAGTCAAAAACTAGCCACAAGCAGATTCTTTTTCAACAGAATACACACCTACCATCAGGAAGAAGAAAACAAGAAAAATAAGCACACATAATAGATTATGGGAAATAAACAGTATAACATAAACTTCAAAAATCTTTGGTAACTCTGCTACAAGAAAACAGGTAGAGAACAGAGAGAAAAACACAACAAAACAACAAGTAAACAACCCCCAACAGATCTAGAGAAATGGGTCAGTTTTACCTATTATAGCAAAGTGGTGAACCACATAAGAAAACTCTTCAAGAATACCAATGTACTGATAACACAGAAAAATAACATTATCCTAGGAAAAATATTAGCTTACAAAAACAAAGAGGATGAAAGCAAATATAATTGAGTGGCTTCTACCAGCTTCCAAGTTCAGAATATTTGAATAAGTACACCAAACAAACCAGAAGTTCCTTTCACGACAGATATAAAGAATGTATTGTTTCTTATAAATACAGTACCACAAACTCAGCTTTTGAACAACACCTCCTAGACAATGGGCACTTGTTTGGTCCTAATGAAGAAATCATGGGCACCCTACACTTTACCAGAAAAAGAACATACATGAACAACTTTGAGAATTCTTATATTTACTGCGAATCAGTAAAAGACCACCAGATAAATGGGAAAACTACTCCAAGGACAAAAAAGATTTTTGTTATAATAGTACATTATGAGACCACAGCACACAGTGACCATTACATTGAATATGGCAGTGCCACAGGGGTTCATCCATGGACAACCAATGCAGTACCATACCATACCACTGTAGCTGCCACATTTCTCCAGCACAACAGTCACATATGACTTGCCTAACTATGTTACAGTTCAGACAGTCTGTGCCATCAACAGGAAAGGGGTAACTACATAATTAAACATACTTACTTACTTACTACTTACCTACTTATTTACTCCATGGAGCACAGTCCTTCTTGAGAAGCTAACTGGTTCTCAGTCAGTCAAGAAATTCCCTGCAGTTTGTGGAATCTGAAGGTTCATTACCGCATTCACAAGTGCCCACCACCTGTCCTTATCCTGAGCCAGCTCGATCCAGTCCACACTCCTACAAATACATGAGTACTACCACAAGGTTATGTAGCCAGAAGGAATCCTCCTCTTTTTGACATATTTATTCCTTCAAGAAAGATAAAAAATAAATTAAATTCTACTCACTTTGACCATCCGGGTATTGAATCCCAGTGGACATGTGATTTTCTGCACCCATCCAGCCTAGCCCTGAGGCCCATCCAGCCTCCTGTACAATGGGTACAGGGTCATTCCCGGGGGTAAAGAGGCCAGGGGGTGGGGTTGTCCACCCTCCTCCATCTAGAGCCGAGTTTAAGGAAAGAGCATTGCTATAATTCAACTCCCCATCTGCCCCTTCATGGCCTGTTCTAGGCTGAACTTTGAGATTTTACACATTTTGTAATAATTTTGAAACTTTTTTACATGATTACAGTTTTAAAAATATGGCCCGTTTTCTTGATACATATCTGCAAAATATCTTACTCATGTGACTCATTTGTATTAGCACACTTGATGATGGTCTAAGAACAAAACATGTAGCATAAATGTAAAACACTAGATGGAATTTGTAAAGTTTGGTTTGTGCTGACTGTTATATATAATCTTCCAGCAATAACTACTGTTTTTCTCCCTCAGTCAGCGACGTAAACTTATAATAAAAGTACTGAAAGAACATTCCTTTAAAATCCTTACCTCACCGCCTACAACAGGAGAGTTTTGGATCATTCAAATTATTCTTTTCCAGACATGATTAAGCTTATGAAAATACATGAGCACCTTGTTACTGTACAGAAATTTATTTTGGGGGGCGTTTAGGGGACGTAAATATAAACCTGAAGTAAGTACTTTTAATATAACCCTTTAAATCAAGAAATTATTACAAATGGACCAACATGCTTCACACTCTTTCTTCTCACCTGCCATGTGGTCCACACATTTATGTTACTGGCCAGAGTATAGCATGCTGCTCATTGACTGTTAAATTAGGTATACTTCATTTAAAGTTGAAAGGAAAATGTTTCCCAATTATTATGTCGAAGAATATACAAATTCTGTATAGTGTATTTAGTGTACAATCCCAGCATTTTCTTAGAAGAATTTGTAAAAGCCTTGATGGGTTTCATTCAGGACAGCTGGCCGCCAACTGAAGAATCGAAACTGAAGCCTCCCGAATGCGGAGTATTAAAATCGCGAATCCTCTTCCCTTTTTATTATTAATTTTTTTGTTACTTTCGTGATGCAAAGTTACAAATCTGTGCCTTTCCTGTTTTATCAAGGTAGCTATTTTGCAAGAAGGAATGACTAAGAATTTATTGAACAACTGAAGGAAAATTAGCTTCTCAAGAAGACACTGTTGCATGTGCTACCTCGAAAAACAACTTACCACACTGACCTAATACCTGTGATATAGAATATGGTTTATTGAGGAATCCATTATCGAAGACCAAATCAAATATGATATTTTTATGCTGTGGACAGTTTTATTTCCAATAACGTGAAGAGTTCTCGAATTCGCAGGAGCTTTTATCCTGAACGAATTTTTTAGTAACACAAAGCAGAATTACACTACCGTCGTACTGCCATTCAAAAACATATGCAAGTAATATAATTCAAATGTTTAAAAATCACTTATTTTCGAGCAATTTTTAATTGTTAAATAAATATCAATATATATGATGGGAAGTTATTTGAAATTTTACGACTTTGTCTATGAAACCAATGTTTTGCACACAGCCAGATCTATGATTGTTCTTCAAGTGGATGACATAGAACTGATTGTTCATTTTACGTGAAAAATTAAAAACAATTATTGTTTTGTGAACACACGTATTATGTAAATTTTACTGTGAGTCTAATAACACAACGTGATTCGATTCCTGCCCAGACGACAGCCAAACAGTTAGCTAATCTCCGCACGGCAAAGACGCTGTCTGTATGACCTTTTGTGACAGCCATATCTCTTTAGAAAATAACATGAACTTTGCTGTGGTTGGGCCTACTGGGTGTTCGTGATTACGATGAAGCTTTGTTTGTACATGGTGTCACACCTTCTTCTACTTGGTTATCGATTGACGTGGTTAAAGGTTTTGAATATTCATGATAGATATTGTATTTTTCGTGACGTCCGAAACAGTTTCTTTGATTTTTTTGGAGAAGAAATAGCAGTCAGGTCCGCCAGATGGCAACACACCCTTACAATGAAGCTTGGTTTGGGAGTGACGTCGTAGGTTTTTTTTTTATGGTTAGAGTGTATCGGTGTACTAACGCGTGAATGTTATGGTGGCCCGTGACGTGACTAGCACGTGGATTTAACACCTTACAATACAATGGATTTGTTCCCACGTTTCGGAGGAAAAGTGCTGCCTCCATCTGCATATCCTTGAGGTCGAACCACCTCTTTATTCCGATATATCGAAACGCATAGTACTCCGCATTTTACAGAAGACCATTTTATGGGTAAAAATGGTCTTTAAAATCTGAAATCTTGTGTCAATCAGTATTCTGTTTGCGCTTGACACAGGTGATTGAACGGATATGAACCAAAAGAACACTCGCAATTGTTCGATAACCCTCACTTTACACTGTACGTAAAATATGCCTTAGGACGGCTGGATAGGCAGGACAGTAAAATAAATGTCGCACACTTCATTTGAAGTGTGCGCGACAATTTACAGATTTTTACAAAATGCCAATATTATTTATTTTACGTGCATTTCAGAGCTTTGAAGAACGTCTCCAACATGGAAGCGGTTCATTTGTTTTCAAAGTGCATGGTGGAAATTTTTTCCGTCGTGAAAATCAAAAGCCTTGAATTATTCATCCACTGATGTGTTGTTGTCTCTCTCTGACATCCGGCAGTCGACGGACGGACAGGTGGTCGCGCCAGTCTCATCTACCGCTGCCTGCCGGTCGGTTATTGTTTGTGTATCTTGTGTAATTTCACGTTATTTCGATGGGGCGTATTTTGTTTTTAAATCGGAATTTCTCTGGACGTTATTGGTGATGACTTGTGATATGGAAGAGTGGTAGTACTGATAAAAGTTGTGAAAAAACTTGCCGGTTACAATTTCGTCGTGTACTTGTACTTCTTCAGAGCGGCCACAAAGGAAATCTTGTAATATATATAACAATTATTCAGAAACTTAAAAAAAGGAGTAAGAAATACCTAATTCTTCTTCAGAAAAAAAAACCACACGAAAGAAACTTTCGAAACGTATAATTTATTTAGAAAAATTACGAAGAAGCAAGTGCAATGTATGCATACATATCTTCACAAAATCCAAGCAAAACATTTCAAGTACCTCCTTATCAATTTTTCAGAAAAACCACAAGGCAGAATTTTGATTTCATACTTTCACGTATTCAGAATAAGTCGCGAAGGAATAACTCAAATGCCTAAGTCCATATTTCATGCTGCATGTGACGAAAGACTATCAAGTGCTACTGCATACTACTCATATCTTATTACGAGTGTGATTAATGCCCAGCAGAACACGGCACACCCGTCTCGTGTTTATTGGAGACCAACGTTTATCACGCATTACGACACACACATCTCGAGAGACGTAACCCTTCTGAGTTCCGTTGCACTGCGTATGAACTTCTAATATAGTTTCTAGGGTACAGATTAAAATGCCTACGAATCAGCCTGTGGACGCCAAATCTTATTGCATGATTGTTATACAAATGTCGGTGCACCATGTACTGTCGTTCGTCCGTAACATAACACACGGCAGTGAAAGTGTTGATAGATGTTTTTTATTGTGAACTGTCGTGGTCAGAGGCGTCACTTTTGAAAACAAACTAATTTGAAATACATGTGAATAGCTGATATATTGCTTCAGTTTAAAATGTGACACTGTTGAATAATGATGTGGATATTCTCGAATCTGAAAGCCTAAATTCAAGTAATTACTAACCTTAAGGATATCAGGACAAATCTCTAAATGTTGCTTGTCTCTCCCAATCTTTGATGCTTGAAATGCTACAGCATTAACACAAAGCCATGTCTACTTCAAAACGTATTTCTTAAAATGATAACATGAATTTGTGTTTTCGTTTTACAAATGTCTGAAGATCTAATTCTGCTATTGTGTTAAATTACGGAATTTTATATTAGGTAGGGGAAGTCTGATCTGTAACTACTAAACAGATCGAAATACCTTTTGTGCCTTGTGAATTTAAGCCGCGTGTGTTTGTAATTTAGCACACGAAATGTTACATACAACTAAGAGAAACGAAACAGGCTGAAAACACGCTAATTGAGGAACTTGGCAAGTTACGTAAGTGAAAGTGTTGCCATGGTAAAAGTAGACGTGTTCAAAGAGACACTAGAACAACCTGGCAGTGCAAATTTAGGTGGACGTCGTTCCAGACGTCTCGGCTCAACGAGAGGTCTGTCGCCTGCCGCTGGACTGGGTAACGGATGGGTACGAGTGTTCAGTGGGCTGGAGCAACAGCAGGAGACGCGAGGGACGCTGGTATACCTGACACATGGCACGACTGTTCGTGACATCTGTCGCGACCTCGTGCTCACAGAAGATGTATCCATCTGGATGCAGGTAACTAGCTCATAACATGGAGCAGAGCCCTTGTTTAAGAACTAGTGACTCATCAGCCTGTCAAGAAACACCCCGCACTTAATGGAACCCGAAAGTTCATTCACCACCTGCTTCAAACCCCGCAACTTAGCCGTATTCTGAGCGATGTCAGTCTAGTCCACGTCTTGTCGACTGATTTCTTTAAGGTCCACTTTAATATTATTCTCCCATCTACACCCAGGTCTGCTTCCTTCAGATTTCCTTATAAATATCCTGTGGGCATCTCTCCTCTCCCCCGTATGTGCCACATGCCTCGCCCGTTTCCTTCTTCTTCATTTCATCACCAGCATAATACTCGCTAAGGAATACAAGTCATGAACCTGCTCATCGTGCAGTTTCTGTACATCTTTTGTTACGTTGTCCCTCTTAGAGCCAAATACCTTTCTCTTCACCTTATTGTCGAAGAATACGTTCTTTATTCGGTGTGTAAGATATGGTCTTACACCCCCGTAAAACAACATAAAAAATTATACTTCTGTATTTTTTGGTGCTTATATTTCTTCGTGACAAACGAGAGTACGACGACTTCTGGATCGAAAGACATCAGGCATTCCTTGACTTCAGGCCCTTCTTAATTTCTTCATGGAAGCCATCTCGATTCATTAGATTTATTTTTAAGTGTTTGAACTCTGACACACACACACACACACAAAGGACTAATTTCCTATATTTATATCACAATGTATTCATGCATTCTGTTCGCGAGATATGAGCGAATACTTAGTTTCCCCTGCATTTGTTTCAAGACTTACTAGTGACTAAAAAGGCTTCTGTATATCCTTCATATATGCTCTTTCCCGATAAATTAGCAACGTAAGCTTTGACTTCAAGCTGGTGTGTCTCACTCAATTTCAGTCCCTCCTGGTGTACTTAAACCTTCTGAGTGACGTATGGTAAAGGTAAGTTGAAGAACAATGGTGCCAAATTATCTCCATCTGTCAGGCAATTCTTAGTTGGAATTGTATCGGACAAATGCTTGCCTATCCTGACGTTGCTATATGTCTCATTCCAGCACATTTTGATCCACCTATGTGGTTTTCTGGAGATACCGAAATCAACGAGGGAATTATACATATCCTTCCTTCTTACTAGTCATAATATTTCTTTAAGTGTATAAACAGTTTATGCATTGCCCCACTCTAGTCCATTTGATGAATCTGGATGCAGGTATTTATCTGCAATAATATATTTCCGTAACTGAATAATAATGAAAGAACGAATCAACTGTTTTCAGAATCTGAAGAGTTCAGACGCTTAACAATTTCCCACCTGTCATAAAACTTAACGTTTTTTTGAAGTATTCAGAGTATTTTGGTATTGCACTGCATGCTGAGATTGCTGAATCAGATAGTCCATGCACCTGCACATTAATGTATTTCTTTATGATCCACTTTAATATAACCTGCCTTTTTGTCTCCCAAACAGTGTCCTTCCATGAGACTCTCCAACCATATTCTTATATAGATTTTTAACTTCTCCAGTGTGTTCTAGATATTCCTTTCATCTCGTTCTTCATTTGGTATAGCTAATAATTTTCAATAACTATTATAATTTTGCTGTTCCCTACCTATGATTTTTCAACTTCCAAACATGAGCGCTCTGAAATTGGCACAAGACATGTCTCGTGAAGGGATGGTTACGTACTAAACATTGAAGGAATGTAGGTAAATTGAAACTAACTTTTATTTTGGGAAATGTATGGGAATAATTGGTCGGACTTAAATCTTTGGTTCTTAACGCACAATGATAAGCACCACATTTCCTCCAGTTGTGTCGTTCGTGTTCGCAGTACGGAGGCGGTCCCAGCCATCGTCTGTCGCCCGATGACTGCCCACTTGCTTTGCAGGACGCTTTCTTGGAACGTATGGGGTACACAAACACAATGCGCAGAGCGAGAATTGGCATCGACCCGGAATTGCGTCATCTACTGCGTTTCCACACGGGACCAGCTATGCCCCATCCGGGACTGGGACTCAACAAGTGTGGGGCTGTGCTGGTACTGAAGGGTCTCGTATTTCCGCAGTGGCGCAAAAGACCCATTGCTCTAATCCACTCCAGACTCTTCCTATACCCAGGTAAATCATTTATGTTTGTGACATTTTTAGTGAAACTGGGAAGAAATAATACTGGAATTTACCACCTTGTACGGAATGAAAGGAACTCATTGTATGGGTTAAAAGTTTTCAAGACGAAAGAGAAAAATTCCAAAATTATAAAGTGCCCATCTACTTAATCTTCTGATGCAAAAAAATGTATTCAAGACAAATACTTTAACACAAACAAATTATTTAGAGTAAAGTTTTTAATTTTCGTGTCTTAACGATCGTCGATACAGACCGTCTGCCGTCGGAAGCGTGAAATTTGTATCATGACAATGCGTCCTCCCACTCAGACTTCCAATAACTTTATTTTTGGCAAGAGGCATTTATTATGATACACGAAATTCTAGATTGATGTGACCTATTGAACTTTCCCACGTTCCTGAAAGAAAAGTCTTTACAAAGGATCTCATACTGGACCAGAGAAGTTCAGAAAAATGTGACGAAGATATACTAAACTAAAATTACGTCAATAGACCCAAGATGACTTCTGAGGAGTGGTAGAGAAGTTGAAGTGAATGCATGAAGTTAGAAGACAAACGCTTTGAAAGTCACCATACCCTCAACACAGGGGCTAATAATATATAAATTTTAAAGCATATTTTCTAATAGGAAAGATGCTTTAAAACTTTCATATTATTGTCAGACTCCTTACGTAGTCAGATCGCTGTATTTCTAATTGTTGTTTTAAATATGGGAGAAGTTTTAGATTTAGATTTAGTTCCCTTTCACTGAAAAGTTTCTCTATTATGAAGCACCTCTGGAGGAAATTTTTCCTTTCAGGAGAAGGGGAGCTGGATTAGCACAAAACTGAAATATACATGTTAGCTGCATTCGTGTGGCACTTTGTCTGTTGCCGGTTGTCTGAATTGCTCTATTGCCTCCTGTTAACATGAGGTATCTCGTCTGATTCTTGTGTATAATTTTGTCCAGGCACCACGTTCACCCAATCTTCTGAGTCATAGTTCGACAGACTTCTACATCATTCTGTTAATCTCTACAAATTGTAAGGATTAAATAAATTTTTATATTGTTAGGAGAATTACATTCCTTGCAGCGGTGTTTCAAAGGATTCAGTTCTTCTGGGATATGATACTGTGACGCTGAGTTAGGTGTTCTGGACATCTCAAAGAACTGTGCTACCTTAATCTGCAAGGTGCAATACACAAGCTGTAACTACTTCTGAGATACGCCGCGGTGCACTCTCGTAGAAACACACTGAAGTTCTGAAGAACATGCTTCCTCCCTTTTTTAAAGTAAAGAGATGTGTAAGGACAGTTTCTTCCAAATAATAGTAACTTTCGACTACATTACACAGCTTCACGTCTCTGAAGAGAGTAGTCTATATTTTATTGTTCTACACAAAACTGTAGAATCTCGTAGATGCCAGCATCTTACTCACAATATTAATAAAAGTATGTATCTCATTTTTAGCCTGCTTTCCCTAATTTATACTAAAAACTACGTTAATATAATAGTTCATGAATTCATTTGCCTGTCAGGCCCCCGCCCGACACTTTATTTAGAGTCCTGAATGTTATTAATTTTTTTCTCAGTTTGACGAAGGTAAGGCCACACTTGAACTGACACTTGAAAACCAAGGATATGTAACATCAGTTTGACTGTGATAATCAACCAACAGCTTGATCTAGACAAGTGAGGATTCTTTGATACGTGATATTGCGCTGTGCGTGTATAATTAGTAAACTGATTTAAGTTAAATTCACTTTTCAACATAAATTCTTTGAATTTTCTGAACTCCTTTTTACTTTGTAATACAAGAAATTTCCTGTGGAGGTATGTTATATATACATTTAAAAGTCTTGCATTATACCTATTTCACACTATTACGATTTTATATCATGTCGACGGTCTTAAACTGAGATGAGGTCTATCTGGTACAATTGAAGTGTTTGGAAATTGGGCTATTTAGAAAAGTGGATGGGTAATTTTCAGTTGATCGTGTTTCCTTATTTCTCCTGTCTTCTCTAAGGACACATTTCTGGCAACTAACTAAAAGAGCCTACCGGCAATATTTGAAATACATAATAAATGTGAAACTGGGACGGTTTAAAAAAAAGTAAATTATTTTTCCGCGGCGCTGCAGTCAACTTCGGACATTCAAAATTAACCACAGAAAAAATTGCAGAACTCTCCTGGAGATTCGACTGCAGTGTAGCAAGGTTTGCAAAACATTTTGAGCAAAACTTGTAGAACTAAAATTAATTTCATAAAATAACGTAATGCGGTTTACAAATATTTTTTCAGCAATTTAAAAATGCAATTATATAATAGTCTAGTGAACGCTTGTTTGTTTCTTCATTCCCGTGTTTGTTGCCTGTTACAGGTGAAGTAAGCTGCGGCCCTGAGGTTTTTGAATTATCAGGAGGTGAAGTAGCCGTGAGGTCTCCTAAATCAGGTCGCCTAGTACTGAGGATTGCACCCCCTGATAATGCAAAGGTTCGTCATATCTTTCTAGGATTCAGTGAAACCTGGGAACTGAATCTTTGGATGACCTGGATAAGGCAGGTGAGTGGTGGAAGTGTTCACATTCATGATAGGACGATATGTTAGAAAAATCCTACCACTGGATTCCGTCTCAAGTCAGTAAGCACAATGTACATGCCACGTTAAATTCTGGGAATTACTCAGAACGTGTTCCCCCCTCCCCAAAATAACTTGTCGGGAAATAGCCTTGCAGAGCTATGTGCTTTCCTTTACTCCCTGTTAGTACTAGACACCATTCCGTTCCAGATTTCTTGAATGCATATATTTTGGTCACACTACTGGAAAATTACACCTCACAAAGTTTCTCAAAAAGAAATTAGTTACATCTGTTCCACATCCATTACGCTTACATCCAAACATGCCATTTCTTCTGGGTACACTATTTCCTTATCAAAAGTCTGAGCGATCCACCTTTCTGCAACCACCCTCAGAGAACCCTCACATTTTCAGTTCAGTCGACAAACTTTTATTCATATTTAAAGCAAATCATTCTTCAGTTCTTCACCAAACAGTAGACACAGGTGCTGACCGTACAGATTCCTCTACCGTATATTGGAAACAGCTGAATTAATTCTCAAATTTAAGTTGTTTCTGTTCGTGATTGTGACAGCTGTGCTATTCTTTCCAGTAAGCCAAGCCATCTGGACTTTTCACTCCGACAAACACAATATTTTCTTTTGACAACTTTAAATGAGTTGGGCTAATAACCTTTGATCGGAAGCTGTATGTAACTTTTTCAGCTTCTTTTGCTGAAGACGTTTTCCTCTCAGAGAATAAGTAATTAATTTTAACCGATAGAAACTACATGCTGTCGGTTAGGAAAAACTGGGCAACCATTTTTTGGCCAATAACAGAAATCGAAGACACATTTTTCAGAAACAATACTTTTTGCGACACGCAGTACTGATATGGTGGGAGATATAAGCTCTAATAGTGTGAGTTACTCAGTCAATTGCAGTCTAACGATGAGGGCAGGTATCTTTCCTTCCATACCGGGGGCAGACATTAAACACGTTGCAACTTGAGACGCCTACTGCAAAAAATTGTTTCTGATTAACAATATCGTGCCAATACCTCTAGACTTTATACTCCAGTGACAGGTTTGATGATGATGATAATAATAATTTACCCACATATTTGTAAAAAGTGTCATTATTACCACCACACCCACTTTTCTGTTTGCTGGAACACTTATGTTATGAAGACCATGAAGAAGGAATCCATGCCCCAGTTATCGAGCTAAGCCTTTCGTCTGAACTGTTACCCTTACTTCTACCGTAATTACTTAATTTGGTGCCCTGTAAAGTGACAAGTTAAACTTGCTTCAATCAGCAGTGGGTCTTGATTGTGAACTCATTGCCGATCGTGTCAAGAAAACTTGGTGTCATAATCGAAAGGACTACAATTTGATTACATGCCGCTAATGAAATCATAAATCTTACACAATAATCTCTTTAGACTAAATTTATTAAATTCATTTTAAATAGTCTGGAAAGCATAGAAAAAGTTAATTCGATTACTTTAAAAACGAAAGGATTTCAAGGTATGTACCCATCTCTTGATTTCACATGGCATAAATCTTAAAGCAATTACAAACATTCTAGGGACAGGTCTATGGATTGGTGCGATTAGGACCAGATCGCCGTAATATCCGTTTGCAGGAGCTGAACTAACTTTTGTCTAAAAATAAACAGTTTTGCATTAACATAACGTGTGTTTTTTAACCCAAGTTAAAATAAAAACAGAGAAATGTGTCTCATATAATACAATATGTACGACGTTAGGCAATATAAGGCTGCTATTTCGTGAGGTACATGGGAAGCTGCTGTACAGCTGGTGATATTTAACCTTGTGTCTTTTCAATTATGTAGGTCTAAGTCATTATTTTTATTACTGTAGCATTTCTTGACCCTAATGATAATAAATAATTTTGTTTACAACAATCCATTTTAATGTTCAGTGATTATACGATCTAGCGTCAAATACAAAATTCAAATTCCCATATTAATTTATTTGTCTCTTCTCGTTGTCAAGTGGAAGTACTGCAGGCTTGTTATATACTTTTATATCGCTTACAAAAAACGCGAATATATGTTGGACTGCCCCATTTTTGAACACACGTATTCCCCTGCCTGCCTTTGAAATTAGTGTACGTTCGTTTCATTAATCGTTTCTTGAAGCTAAAAACGCGTTTCCGCAAAATCTAACAACACAGTAAAATATTTCGTAAGTTGGTCTACTTCTATGTGTATTTAGTTATTAACCATAGCTCAGTCGGTATAGCGACTGGCTACGGGCTGAACCCGGTGGGGGCGAGATTTTCCACACCTGTCCAGACCGGTCCTGGGGCCCACCCAGCCTTCTGTACAATGGGTACCGGGTCTTTCCCGGGCGTAAAGAGCGGCCGGGGCGTGACGCTGACCCCTTACCCCCTTCTAGTGCGGTGGTCAAGAAAGAGTAGAGCTATACGTCTATTCCCCCTATGGGCCGTACGGCCTGTACAGAGCCTCAGTGCCTGTAAAAGGGTGCAATTTACCTTTTTTTACCAAATTAACCATCGTGAAAATAGTTTAATAGCTGCGTAGAATACTTTCTGAAATCTGCGCTGTATGAGAGCGACAAAAGTTTCTAGTTAGTGAGCGATTTTGTGAGAAAATTTACCCAGTTTGCTTCATGCCACCTACATAAAAGCAATAATAATAATAATAATAATATACCATATTATAAATACGAGCCACAATCCATGTTAGAGAACTCCCAACTATAAAGTATACTATGACTGGTCTATAATAATTGATCGAACTATCCATAACAATAGGAAAGACGTACTTACGCTTGTCAACACCATTAAACAAGCATGTTTAATAGCTAGATGTAGCAGTTCGCAACAGCCACAACATTGACAGCTCTATCACCGAAAACTCCAGATGTATACACGAAAGAAGAGCTTGTAAATTAAGGCAACTGACAAGCCCTATACAACACAGTTTCTACTAACAACAACCGGTATTATTCCAAACAAATCACCCGACAGTTTAAAAACTGCTTAATCTCCGCCCTGGTCTGTGTCTTCTGAAGCAGAAAACAGTAATACTTAATACATGTCACATAGTTAGAAAAGTTTCAGTAGAGTAGTGTTTGGTCAGTGAGATCATACTCGTTTGAGAGCCAGCTACACTACAGTGAAGTTAGAAATGTGGATGAAGATGATGATGATGATAATAATAATAATAATGATTGTTGTTGTTGTCGTTGATTTCACCATTAACATCTTGGAACTGCATTTCGATGAAGCCCAGGTTGTCACAGTGGTAATCCCTACTCTATTACCTACATGCAATATAAGCAAATATAAACAAATGTATTGCCCAATTGAACCACTTATATTTTACTCCGTCCAAAGATCTTCCTGCCGATGCCAGTGACCGGGTGGTCTACGGCGTGGGTCTGCGGCTGCTCGTTTGTTGGGATTGCGGGTTCGAATCCCGCCAGGAGCTTGAAGGTTTGTCTGTTGTGAGTGTTGTGTGTTGTCAGGTAGAGGTCTCTGCGTCGAACTGATCACTTGTCGAGAGCATTCCTACCGATTGTGGTGGGTGTGCCTGAATGTGATTGTAAAGCGTCGACCATGAGGAGGCCCTGGCCCATTAGTGGCTGTCGTGCATGATAGAAAAACAAGATATCTTCATAGATCTCTAAAAGTTCTTTATTAGGAGAGCTTTACACTTTTTATAAGCTTCCTCTTCTCCAGCCATTTATTACTCTAAAATTTCAGTCTTGATTTTCTGATGTCTTGACAGGTCAGCCATACTTGTTTAACATCCTCTTTGCCCAAACATAACAAACGTTTTCCTGTCTCCACGTTGTTCCAGGTTTGCAAACTCCCTCTATCAACCACGCTATCTCATTTCTTTTCTTTTTCCGACTACATCATTCTACATACAAGTGGTCTCATCCCAGCCAAAATTAATGTCTCGATGCAGCATTAATTGACTCTTTCCAATAAACGAAGGATTATCTTGGATTGATACAAACAAAACTAACCCTTTTGTTAATTCTTAGCACACACCGCCCATTACGAAATTTTCTATAAATTTGTCATGTAGTTTCAAAGACCGGACTGGCAGATACCGTCTCCTATTACGAGTTCTCTTTATATAGTTTTTTTTTTCAAAATTGACTCATCGGCCAACAGATTTTCCACTCCACAATGGTTTTTCTTCACCCAAACATAAGTTCCTCCACATGTCCCCTTCTCGTGTATCTTCTTCTATCAGTCATTGCTCAGTCACACTCCGTCTTATTCCATCCCTACTTTGTACAAATGAAGAATAAATGTGGTTTCAATTTAAGCGGTGTACTGAAACTAACTCTCTCAAAGTCACATTTCAGTGAAAATCTTCACACTGCCTCCATGTTACTAATAACAAGGACACAGATATCGAAGACATAACTGCTCTGATACGTAAATCCGTCAGTTTGTTTCAACTTTTGGGAGAGACATGTGAACGACAGTGACACGAAACTGTCTTGAATTATAAAATAAGGGAGAGGGTTAATAAAACACAACACAAACAAAATATCTCTCAATCGTGAATATGTTTCTACAGGAAATAGAGTTTTCCTGGTAATTTAGCTTTCGCTCTTGAAGCCTGATATTGTTCACTTGATAGAGTCATTCAGCATGTAAATTAATGGAAAAATACTGCAGGTGCAGAGTCACTGAGTAAAAAACTATAAACCGTTCTATGTAATTACTTTCTGAAGGTAATTGTTTTAAATCTGTGAAGGTCGCCTGTACCGCTTGACCGAGTTACGTATAGCTCTGAATACTGAGTTCAAAATAATTTGTGAAACTGCATGAAAGCCAAATTGCTCTGTGACAGTTAGATAAAATAGTTTTGCAAAATAATTGAAAATGTACCCATTTCTTATTTGAAGACGGCAGACTGTGAACACCAAACTACGCATCCTATATTACGTTCTGGTTGAGAAGCTTGTAATAAAAATACTGTATTTGTGATATAAGATAGAACAGGTAGTTTGGCAGTACAACTTCTGTTTTAGAGGCAACTGTGTGGAATTTTAGTCGATCTGTTTGATGGTCTCGGTAAATCTATTCTTGATTCTTCCCAGTCCACAGAGAAAGACTCTTGAATGCTACTTTCAAATAGCATACAAGCATATGCTCAATTTTACTTGTTATCCATTTGCAGTCATACACTCTATCCTGCATGTCTCGCGGAAATTTTATAGAAAATACGGTTGTAAAATATCATTATGTAATCAAAGAATAATATTGCGCAATATACGTGTCAAGATGATCCTATGGACGTGCGGTCAAACGCGTGGATCTGCAGCCACTTTACCGCGGAAAACGTAGGTTCGAGTGCCGCTGAGGACATGGATGTTTTCTCTTGTGTATGTTGTGTGTTGCATACTTAGCGGCATAAACAACGCATCCATCTGTCACTCAGAGCAGTTCTACGGATTTTGTGAAACTGTCTGTGATGTAGAAACCTCAGCCGTGAGGCATCCTAGGCATAGTATAGGCTCTTGTGCCACGGAGAGGAACACATATCAAACTGACACAATTTTTATTTTTCGCGACTGCTCGATACATTTTAATCAGAAAATATTTTTATTTCTAATATTTAAATGTTTCAATTACTTGTTTGTTTCTTCTTCTTTGTATTTTTATGTATTTTTAATTTATCATTTGTTTACATTTTTCTAAATAAATTCATTCTGTTTGCTTTCAAATGTCTTTGTTCAACTTCATGGCTACTTAGTAATTTCCAAGGACTTTGAAGGATCAGAAATAAGCCTTGCATGACCGTGAACAAGGGAAATGCACACGCACGTATAAGGATCATAAACCAAGCTATGAAATTAGCATGTAAAATGACCAGCAAAGCGTAAATATGACATTAATTTCCGGACATTAATTATGTGTTTCTAGGGTCAGTAAAATTTTCAAATGTCCGTTACGATTGTTAAGGGTCTACTTCTTTCTCAATCTCTTTCGAATTTATCTATATTTTTCACTTCGTTATTTGTATTTTTTAATTAATCCACTTATTCAGTTAGTTGTTATTTATCGAAGAAGAGACATTAAATAAAGAATATGGTTTAAACGCAAGTTAAAATTTAAAAAATCAATTAAATTAACCCTTTAAACGCCGAGTCAAATCTCATCTGTCATTTTCTGGCATTATTAGGAGCTCACCCTATTTTACACGTTAGTAGGGTAAGGGTTAAATTAAGTGAAAACGATGTGGGGTGCAGTTCGTTTTATCCTTGTATGGAGTAAGGGAAGAAATAAAGATAAAATATGACACTAGACTTCAATGTATGTTCTAAAGGCTACATGATTTGTCCTAGATTTTAGAATGTAATGAATCACAAATGTGACTCAGAATTATGCTTGAAACATGTGCATTGAAATTGTTTGAATTGAGAGGGCTTTTGTTTATTGGTAATAATAAGCTAAAGTTGAGGATAATAGACGAGTTGCGAAAAATGCAGAACGACGCTTCTTGTAATTTTCGTTTTCCTCCGACTTAAGTTGGACGATTAAACCAAGACAATTAATAAATTAATAAGGGCTCATGTAACTCGCAGCACGCATAAAGAAAAAAGTTCTCTCATATTTTCTGTCGAAAATCTAAAAGGGGAGAATTTTTTAGGGTATGGAGGAATAATATTAAAGGAGACATAGAAAAAAGTTTTCGAGGGGATTGGTTAGGGTCAGAAAACAGCACCGGATGGATTTGTATGAATATTTGTAATCTACGAAATAACCATTTACTATGGATCTACATTGTTAACCAATTCAAACACTGACTACGTGTTTCAACTAA
>Ga0136643_10003477_pt1 | contig 21244 bp, 12 predicted proteins | sample TergutLab28metaG_FD_96883 | JGI IMG/M metagenome (GOLD analysis project Ga0136643, IMG submission 96883) | Labiotermes labralis P1 segment gut microbial communities from Petit-Saut dam, French Guiana - Lab288 P1 (version 3) (version 3) | ecosystem: Host-associated > Arthropoda: Insects >...
ACCTCCTGATGATGAGCACATGTGCTCGAAACATGTAGAGGCATGAAATAAAACTTATTGTGAAACAAATTTTGTGCATCAAGTTGGTTAAATACTGAGATAAATATACTGAGATGCAGCACGATCAGCAAAACGTCAAAATATCTATTGCCATTTGTCAATCCGGCGTGTAGTTTACGATATAATCAGCGTATTTCATATGGCGTGGCCAATAGCTGTGACTCGTTAAGTTCTCTCAAACAATAACACAATTTTAAACACTTAATAATCCCATTTAAAACTTTTATACAAAATTTGACATAATTACAGGCCAGGATATTACCAACCCAATGATTTTACACAGTTTTATATCAAATTTTAAGTCACAGGGGTTCCCACATCACGATCTTCATTTGCCGATCAAAGAGGCAGTGAATTAGCAAGTCACTATATTGGCAGGCCGTTATGTGGCATGCACACCACTAGCGAAATTATAATTTCCTATTGATATTCACGTATTTAGATAAATTGCTGTTCGGTGGAAGGCCTGAGGTGCAGCGCCGTTAGAATTTTAGTAGTTTAATTTTCCCCTCAGGGCGTCGTAAAACACAAGTTGCTGTCCTGTCGTCTTTCTGCAGCACTACTAAACATCTCAGACACGTTCAAAACAGCGTCTGCGATGTACTGCGTCAATTTTGACGTCTGCAAAATTAAGTTTATCGGCAACTGGGTATCAGATCAATCCTATGGTTTAAGAGGAACACGCTATCACGTTCTGGCATCGGATTAGGTCAGTAATAACTCAACGAAACACAACCATATTTGAAAACCTGACAGTGTTTCGGCTAACACGTGCGCTTTTTTTAGTTCTGAGGTTCAATGCAATGCGGTGTTCAGATGGACCTGCCACTGGACCCTCAACAGAGCCGCATTGCCCCATTTTACGGCCTCACAACTCAATGTTTTTATTCAACTCAATATTGTCTTCTGATACTAACTTGGGTCTGCCTTCAGGTTGTAGAGTACACGATCACCCTTTGTAGACTCCAGTTGAAATGTGATGGCACAAGGTGACGTACGGGAGGGGAAGTAAAGGGGAAACTGGCGAATGTGGTGGGTAGCCAGTACTCTTCACACTAACACGCAACATGGTGTATCCAACATTACTACCGCTGATGCGCACACCTCGGCTGCCAGTAGTCGACTGAACTGACCCCCCCGCCGATTTAAATGGACTCGTCCGTTTAGCCGAAAGACGAAATCTGGTTTCTGCGCGTGTGCCATCACATTTCAAACGCAGTGTACCTCGTTTGCCCTGACTTGCTCTGTGCGGTAGGTGAAATTTCTTACGGGATACGGGTGGGGTTCATCGGATCCACACCGAGTCTTCACTATTTGTATTTGTGGTGAAAAGCCTACTCTTTTCCAGTTAAGCAAACAAAAATCATATTCTCAACACAGGAAAGAAAACAACCGTCGCTTCCCTCCAGAAATAATAATCTTTGTTTGTATTGGTTGACCACACAACACACCACTTCACTCACTCAGCTCGGTTACCCGACTGCCAGCGTTAGACACCCAATTCCGTTATCTGCTGCTAACCGTTTTTCCCGCTTAAATCTCTCTGTAGGTTACCCCTCCTACATATCACCAAAGGTTCTTGAATGTACGTTGGTAGTTTATATGTGTAACGGATGGCTATGAACCGCTCGTAACTGAGGCCAACAGTCACTCTACCTAATAAATATACAGGGTGATTAAAAAAGATGGACTCAATTGAACAGTAAACGGCGCCTCAACACACTCCAGACAGTTTGTTGCAGTATTTCAAGTTCTCTGTTCGCTCTACGGGTTAACTTGCGTGGGCTACGCTTAAAACTCTCTTGAATTCGTCTCACATTCTCCTCTGATACACGCAAAATTCTTGTGCTGCATAGTAGCCATTTTGCTCTCAACTGACGCTGCTGCACGGCTATGCATTAGGCGAGCGCTCTAGTGACGGTACATAAAAATTTAGGACTTTTCCTTTCAAATTTTATGATCTCATTCAAATGCCTTATATATTTCGGGAAATATAATAGTATGAACTTGAGTCCATCTTTTTGAATTACCCCTACCAAAAATGTTTGACTACCAGGTTTTCCGAACAACAGGTAGTGAGCAGTTACTTTCTGTGGCACCTAAGTACAGTAAGGCCTCCGTCATCCGACTTCCGGTCAACGGCCTCGTAGAAAAGGAGGTAACTCTCGCTTATGTGTGTGTAGAAACTTGAATTCGGCATAACATGTAAAAATTACTGTATTCTTTTGTGGGTCCATAATGTAGCCTACAGAGCTGAATTTACAAAGCAGTGACACTTAGGCTATCCTATTCCTAGTTAGGCTTATGTGGCACAGGTCGAACTTGTTAAGTGGCAAAGTTACTGATATTACCTGTAAGTGAAGTGACCAGACATTTTAATGACAAATATTGGACGAGACAGTAACAGAGACGTCACTTGAATAAAATACATGGATAATCCATACATCAAACTGTACGAAATTTACTTGCTTTTGTGGATTTTTTAATTATCTTATTTAGGAGTTACTGAATGTCAAAATCCCCAAGGTGGTGTAAATGTACCAAGTCGCACTTCGCTGTCGGCGCCCCTGTATTCATGTGTTGCCTTTGTGCTGAAACACTGTTGGGCTAGGTTCGGTTATTTTGCTTCCTAAATTCGCATCTGAAGCCAAGGCGGAATCTTAACCAGTGGCGTAGCTAGTTTCATTTGGCGCCTGGGGCGAGTGACAACAATGGCCGCCCGCTAACAGAAATTATAAACTTAAAAAAAAATCACGATTATTTATTTAATTTCCTTTCAATTGGCTGAATATTTTAAGTTTGTTGAGCGCATGAAAGCAAAATTTTTCATTCAAAATATTCAACGTGCGGTCTCTTGAACTCTGCCGCCCGGGGCGACTGGCTCTCCGGTCCCTCCTCCCCCAGCTACGCGCCTGCCCCCACGAGGAGACTTAACGGTTGTTTTGAAGCAACCTTCTCCCCAATTAGACCGGATAACCGAGAGATGAATACATAAATAATCTAGCACAGGTTTATCAAATAGGAACGGCAATAGTTTTGAGTAACAAGTTTTTATTTCTGTCTATAATTTACCATAAACCCCAAAACACAACATACGTATTCAAACGGACAAAACAGCCTAACCACACAGAATGTACGTAAAGCCATGCTAATTGTACACACACGATGTATATTCTGTCTGGCTTTAGTAAAGTACCACAATTATAGAATAAGCAATCTTACTTCTTTATTGACGCATTATGGCGTGACTTGTGTGTCACCGCGTAACTAAGCCATCTTCAGAGTTAACATCTAAATTCATATGAAAACCATTGCCACAGCACTGATATTAATTTTTTAAATATTAATAAAAAATAATATATTGCGTTACATAAGGCACACATTTACGTGTGTGTGTGTATATATATACCTGCTAAACAAATACCAGTAAACAGTGAGATATTTACAAAAGCCTACCTGAATCCTGAGTAGTTGGTCTTACTAGCAGATAAAGGCAACACGTTCCTTCGAAACGTCGAGAAACCGCAGCATCGCATTCCCGAAGCCCGGAATCCTCCATTACACCGCTGCAGCAACATGTTCTTTATGTATGTATGTATGTTACGCACACATCCCCTATAATTTTAACACTCTCACACACGCTTTTCTCTTTGCACACATTTCTCCATGTTTTCGTAGCACTACGCTACCCTGATATTCCAGTTACATGCAATACTCCCCTTCTTGGCCGTTCTGTTTTGATACATTCAACTGTTCCTCAACAGAGTCCACCGTGTTTTGTATGCACTGCTCACGTCCTTGACTATTGCAAGTTAATGCATGTCACTGATGGCTATATATTACGTGTATGCCATAATGCTCGGTTAGTATATCAGCAGTCTGACGTTTTCCGCGATCCATTCTTATGGATTTGTTGATGTGCAGATACTCTTTGATGAATCGTTCAGACGTCTCTGCGTATAGTAGAAGTTATTAAAGTCGTTTAAACCGAGATGCCAGTTATGGAATGAATGAACTGTTTGTTACTGTAACACTGTTGCGTTTGTGCCTTGCATCCGACTAGTACATGACATATCGATCGCGTTTACGTTGCAGATCGATACGTATATCGAACAAACCATCATGGCTGATCCGTTTCTTCTCACTGGTAATCACCCTCATCTTATCCTATCTGTAAACGTAATGGCTCTGCTATCTTTCAACAACAGGCCATTCGGTACAGTTTTTACAATTGCCAAACTAATGACAATTTTTAACACGTGTTTTGCACATTTGGATTTTTATACGTTTTGAAATCTTCAGTTGTTGGGACTCGTTCACAGCTCCTACATTTATACTTACAAAATATACTACTATTGTATTTATCACTATTAAAACTTTTACTAATTTGGCCCCTAACATTATTAACTTCACATATTATTCTAAATTTCGTATTGATAAACATGCCCCCTAAGTTCGTTATGTATTTAACAAAATACTTGTAGATAAATTTTGCCCAAGATTTTTATACTTTACTGTATTTGGATATAGTTTTCTGTGCTACCAATTCTGGAATACTTCATTTGACCGTTCCTTATAGCATATCCGTTGTAAAATGCATTGTATCTTCTTTCTAACTCCGACTGCCCGTTGTATTCTGCAATGCGATCGACACGTACCCTAACCTACTCAAAGATATCGTTAGTTTGTGTCCTGTATATATGTACGGAACTACTACGAACTACAATATATGTCTGTGTAGGCGCAGGCTTCTGGTGTGTGCCTCAAAATATTTCATGTTGTACTCCGTACATGATAAAATACAGGCAATTTACCGCCACATTTTGCTCTATTCTAATTAATTAATTTAACTACCTACCGTTACTTCAAATTTATATGGGTTGGACGGTCCGAAGATTGGAACCCGGTGAAGACATTTTCCGAATCCGTCCAGATCGACCCTGAGGCTTCTGTACAATCGCTACCGGGTCTCTTTCCCAAGCGCAAAGCGAGCGAGTTGTGCCGTTGACCACCCACCCACACCTAGGTCCGAGGTTAAGGAAAGAGTAGAGCTATACCTTTATTCTCCCTCTGCGCCTTCAAGACCTGTTCTAGAGTGAACTTCACCTTTTACCTACCACTATTTGCATAGCAAGTACTTATATCAGGAGTGCTCAAACCCACGCGCAAGATAGCCTGAGCGATTGAAATTTTGTACGGTGGCACCTAATATTTGCGGGTCCTCAGTAGGGAACTTGCTGCAGTCACACTTTTGGTGCCTAGTATTTTGAGGTGGCTGCAAAGATTTTTTTTTTTAATCTATGAACTCCTGACTTACACAGTTAAATACACACCCACATTATTTGACAATGGCATGGTTTCCACATAACTTCAAATGTCGACGCAGAAGATGGGTCAGTTGGCCGACATGCCTGTGCCGTAATGTTATAATGTGCAAATAAACAGGCAGATTTGGTTATTGCCTACCTGTGCTCACTAACTACACAACTTAGTTGCAGAAGTGATGGTGGATGTGATCTTCTGTTGACAGCTTCCTGCGGCCACGGAGGCAGCAAGTTCTTCACTTTTGATGGCGCAGCATTTGATTATAACCTCACATCTTGTTGGCATCTCCTTGCGAAAGACTGCTCGGGCCAAAGTCGCTTTGCCATTCTCATGAGATCCGTCCATAACAACGAAACGGTAAACATATGCGTCATTTTTATCGTATTTGGGGCCCAAAGTCCGTGCTGTATGCTAATTTCTACTATGAGGTCTTTATAAATACATTGTTATTATTATTATGGAGGAAAATTTGACAGTATGAATTCGTTTTCAATGATCCTGTTTATGATCTAACTTTCGACTCTGTTACTTCCTAAGTCTGGTACTGCATTACTTTGTCAAAAGCTTTCGTATAAAGCGCCAATGACATATAAATCCATACTGAGCATTTGGGGAATGAAAGTGACTGGGGAAACCCGAAGTACTCGGACTGAAACTTGTCATCCACATCCCACATGAACTGGCTCGGTATCGAACCCGGGTTTCTGCAATGGAAGGCCATACTGCCATGGCCTGACCTCGTATCACTCAGAATTTAGACGTACAAAATATTATGGAAGGGGATAACCATCACTATCCAGAAGTAACCCTTGTTACTACGCTGCAGGAGGTGGAAGTGAACTTGGACAACTATCAGATAGTACATCTACGTCCCGGACCGGACGTGTCAGTAAACGAGAAACCTCTACGCCTCGCCGAAGAGACGGTGGTCGAGATCACAGATGAAGCGGGAACAGTCCTTGTGCACGTGGAAGCCGCGGAGTGGCCTGAGCAGCTCATCAGTATGAACATGCCTGCCCACGGACTGCACGTGATTTACACTGGATCGCAGACCGTGATCATGGTCAGTCCGCTCTGCATAACACAACTTCCGTGCCACAGACATATGATTTACTAATGCAGACTAACTGCACATACGGTAATAAATACACATGGTATCACTTCACGGTAAATTTATATTACATGTTGCAGCTTTATTTCAGGCAGAACTGTCATAAATGAAATTGTGTGTTGTTGTATATACACATCGCCGATCCTGGTGGCCGTGCGGTCTAAGGCGTGTATCAGCAGCCACTCGCTGCGACTGCGGGTTCGAATACCGCAGGAAGCATGGATGTATGTTGTGAGTGCTGTGTGTTGTCAGGTAAAGGGCTCTGCGACGGGCTGATCCCACGTACAGAGGTGACCTACCGAGTGCGTATGTGTCGAATGTGTGTAATCCAGTGCGATAATGACCCTCCGCACCTACCATGAGTACGTAGAAAGAGGTCAAAATAAAGAGGGAGGAATGCATATACATATCGTTAAATATACAGCAAAAATAAGTATTGGAAAAAACAACCAAATATTAGTATATCGAAGATGTTTATCATACAGTGAAGACACTTATCAATGCAGGATTAAAATCCCTTCAGGACTGAAAGATGATTATACATACACATATGTTTGGATGCCAGGGGTACAAGCATGGAGATAATGAAATAGCACACAAAAATACAGACTGAAACTGCACAAGTTTTAAACAGTTTTGGGTATAATATATATCTACATATATCAAACATGTGTTTTGATTAATTAAGTACCAATATTTGGCTATAATTTCCAGCTTACATAATATAGGTGTGTGTGTGTGTGTGTATACATATATAGCTTATTGTTCATTTGCAATTCCATTGATCCTGCTAAGTAAAACAACTTTGGGATACAGAATTAGTCATAAACCATGTGGATAAGCAATCAGTGACTTGTAAACAATAAGCAGCATCTTAACTTCCTTTGTGTTCAAATTCTTCTGGAGAATGGCTAAATAAAGTCAAAACATAAGGAGAATACACTATCAAATGATACATTATATATTTGTTATCATATGTGCAGTTAGTTGGAATTACACACAAAACAATGGTCAGTAAACTTGTGTGCTATTCAGTGGCCTGCATATGGCTGTTTTCATTCAGTCTCTGAATCCTTAAATTGCTATTTCAACTGTCTTCTCACTATCATTTCCACCATATAACAGACTATTTCTTACATTTTGTGGTCTCATAGCACACTCAAACCTACCCAGTGTTCCGTGATTTCTGAAACATTATAATACAAATGTGAAGGAGTAGCAGTTCCTTGTCTTGTATATGAATTATTTCCCAGATGATGTCCAAGTACAAGTCCAAACATCAGAGCAACACTGTGCAACAAAAGAGGAAGATGTAATAAAATCCTCCAGGGCAGAAGGAAGTGTTTTATTATCACTGTCGGTTTGTTCATGGCAAACGTGAATAATTTTGAACTTCACCTTCATACACAATTTTCCGATACACCTGGCCTATTCATAAAAGCTGCATGTATGAAAATCTTTATTTTAATATCAGTGGGTCTAATAAAGGGTTCAAGGCAAGCAAAAAAGAGATATCAGAAGGATGGCACCTCAATTTTGTGCGGTACGTCGAACAAAAACTCCAAGCAAGACTGTGGACATGTATCGAACTAACAGTGTTACCTTTTCCTCAGGCCGAAAGAAGAATGCGCGGTCGGCTCTGTGGCATATGTGGGGACTATGATGGTGACACTGTCAAGGAGTTCCGGAAACCTCAAGATAACCAGGCACTCAACGGTCAAGAATATGCTTCATCGTACGCAGTCACAGATTCTGAATGTGGTAGTCGGGCATCTTGAGTAATAAAAAAATGATACAAGTTGTGCAGTAGCTTCCATTAACATTCCTGTGCATATTAACACTCACATGCACCACATGTCAACAGGAATTACAGTTTACAAATCTAATGAATAAAGTAATAATAACCACAGATCATGTGTTTGATTGGTTCTCTACACTAAGAATTACAGAACTGTACAGATTACTGTGCATTAACATGGACAAGAGATGATTTGGTACAGTAAAGTAGCAAGAGCCTGCCTACTTAGTAATGTTGTTTTAACTAACAAAAGACATGGCGCAGTATCAGGTGCGAAAAGACAGGCAATGTATGCATAAACATAACACTGAGGTGCGTTCGCACAACCATTGCTGGAGTGGGAAAGCTGCGAGTACTACATATTCTGTGTGTGTGTGTCTGTAACCTTAGTTAACCAGCTTGCCTACTGCATGTGCTGTATTGTATTGTCACCGGTGGCCTGTCGGGCTGTACACCAAATTTTCACCACCACCTCATAAACAGCATGATTTTTTTTGGGGGGGGGAACATTACTGAACATGGAATGTGCATTCTGATTTTCTCCATGGCTTTTATCTGAAACGTTTCTCATTCTAAGAAGATTTCAGTGAGCTGCTATCACAAATGTATATTCTAAACGATCACCCTTTTTAACTCGGTTGTCCCAACGTGCTCAGTCTGGTACGCGATCCTCTTTTGGGAAACAGGTGTGGTTCACCAAATCACATAGTTTCAGTTATTTCTTTTTACTTGTTGTTTCACTCATTGTATTCTTGACATAAAAAAGGTGTGCTGTAACAAGTACTCTCTCACTCGCATCACTCTCGTACATACATGACTGCTTTCCTTACTGGACTGCTACCATCTGTTGTCTGCTGCTGACGTTTTCTCATTTACCTCTTATTCTGCTAACATGGAGAATATGGAGAGCTCCTAATAATGCCAGCAAATGGCAGATGGGATTTAACTCAGCGTTTAAAGGGTTAGATATCTCCCCATACAACCCCTCCTACCTATCACTAAAGGTTCTTGAACATACGTTGACAGACTGTCAAGTAACTGGCGCCAGCAAACCTAATAAACAACTATACTAAAAATTATCGGCTACAATATAGGTCTTCATGTAAACTACCCGTTATTCATCAGATTTCAATGAAACCTGCATTTTTTAGTAGATTTTTTAAAAATACTCAAATTTCAATCAAAATCCATCCAGTGGGAGCCAAGTTGTTCCAGGCAGACGGACGTGACAAAGTTATTAGTCGCTTTTCACAACTTTTGAACACACATAGAAATGAACACAAGTTTCTGAGGGTTTAAAAACTGGTGTTCGTCACCTGTTTGAAGATAATTCAGGAATTTAGCCTGAAGATTGGAAACCACAAATACGATATCAGATAAATGATGCCTGCTGTGCATCTGTTCAGTGACACCTTCCATCAGTATTTAAGAACAGATGAGTATTGGGCACACACGAGTTGTCCTGTAAAACTAATTCTCATAACTGAGGTGGTTTCTTGAATTTGTTACCAACAGCCAGCAAATACAGACAGAAGTTGAGATTAGCATAATCATTCAAATCATGTCACAGATTTCAAAGACACTGAACACAGCTATGCAAAATCCTGCTTCAGAACTCTCAGATCAACAACCTACCCCAGGAACTGCAAGGAACTAAAGATCAGCTGTTCTTTGCATCCATGCCACTAACGAAATCTCTCAAGTGTAATCGGTATAGCAACTTGCTACAGCCTTGATAGTCTTGGGACTGAATCCCAGTAGGGGGCAAGATTTTCTGCACCTGTCCAGACTAGCCCTGGGGCCCACCCAGCCTCCTGTAGAATCGGTTCTTTCCCATGGGTAAAGCAGCCAGGGTGTGGCATTCACCACCAAACCCATCTATTGCCTGTTCCACGGTGAACTTTACCTTTTTTAGGCACACTTGTGAAATTGCAAAAAGCAACTATTAGCCCCATCAAGTCTGTCCAGCAGTCCATCCATGTGGAACACCTCAGCTCCCACTGGACGGATTTTCATGGAATTTGATATTTCAATATTTTTTTTGAAAATCTGTTACAAAAATTCAAATTTCAGTAACACGTGACAAGAATAATGGGTACTTTACATGAAGACCTAAGTACATTTATTACATGTCGCTTAATTCTTCTTTGAATGAGAAATGTTTCCAACAAAATTCATAGAGAAAATCAAAACACGTTTTATGTTCAATAACTTTTTCACAAAAATTTTGCCCTTACAAGATAATGTGGACAAATACGGTACAGTCAACACAGATCACAGACAACAATATAATAGAGCGCACATGCTTTGCAAGCTGGATAACTAAGGCTTCAGACACACTCAGAATTGCAATACTTTTTGCCTTTCCATGGCAACAATGGTTATGCGAATGCACCTCATTGTTATATAACACGTACATTGCCTGTATTGTTGACCTTCAACAGCAAGTAATTCCAACCTTCTGGGACATGAACCCATGTAAAGTGGTAAACAGTTACTAACATTTCACAAGAGCTTGCAGACTTCATTTTCAGGATCCAGCATTCCAATTCTTCTGTGAACTATTAGCAACTACTTACTAGTGCACCTGCAAGCTTCCTGCACAAATAAAGCACAATTTTAAATAACGATGTCAAATTCCTTTTCATACCTGATGACATGTGAGATGAACACTGCAGTAAACATGAACTTTAGACAGATCGCAAATTACGTTATGAATTATATTTAGAGGCATGTTAATTACATAATGGAACCTAAGATAAAAGTGAGTACAATCAAATAGTTTTTGGGCTGAATTTATTTTTGCATAACAACATCTGCCTTCCAGTACATGTTGTCTGCTTCTCCTTGGTACTTCAAACATCAAGCCCATTTTGATGTTTGTGTGACCATGCATCATTGATACAATAATATAAACAGCCAACTAGATGCAACAATAATAGTTTTAATAATTTCAATCAGCTCAACATGTTTCGGGCGATAATTTCATCCATCCTCAGGAGCACTAGACTGTGTTTACAGCTTGTGGTATAATGCACTGTATAATCCGTCCTTACAGTGCATTATACCACAAGCTGTAAACACAGTCTAGTGCTCCTGAGGATGGGCAAAATTATCACCCGAAACATGTTGAGCTGATTGAAATTATTAATAAAAATTACTATTGTTGCATCTAGTTGGCTGTGTATATTATTGTATAAAGCCCAGTGTTTGTGCTGCTATTTGAAGCAACTGAATGAGTGCATTCGTTCAAACTCGGCAACTGTAAACTCTGATTTTACTTGAACTGTGGTTATACTAAATATCCTTCCCTGTCACACTGCCTGGACTTCTGAGAAAACAAATAAGGCACATGGTGCTACATCTGGTGAGTAGCGTGGATGTCTAATGACAATAACTTTGTAGGCAGAAATTCAACCACAAAGCACAGCCCATGCATTTTTCATGATCAAGAAACCAATCCCCTTATTCTAATTTTTAAGTCATTTTTTTCCACATACTTCCCTCAGGCACTGTAAGTGTAGTAATACTGTTTACAATCTGTTCTTGTGGAACAAATTCATAATGTACAACTCCTCGAGTTTCAAAAAACCAATGAGCATGCTCACTGCATTTGAGCAAACATACCTTTCTCGTGGGCATGGAAGATGATGGGCTCCTCCACCGAGATGATTGTTACTTGGTTTTTGGGTCACACCCATACACCTGTGATCACCATACAATAGAATTCTACGTTTTAAGCCTCTCTTGAAGGTCCTGACATAATTCACCTCTGCACCTTACTCAGCAGGAAGGGCACAGGTTTGCTGACAATCTGATGCACATACAGAGTGTCTTTAAAAATGCTCTGAACTGACACAAGTGATACTTCCAACACATTCACAACTTCTGCTTTTAAGGACAAGTTCCTTCACTTGACACTAGTTCTCATCTGTTTTGCTTTGCAATGGACATCCCGAGTGTTCGGCATCTAGGCAGAGGCTGGACTGCACTTTAACTTAGAAAACCACCCACAACTTGATTCCTTCCCATTTTCTTCTCTTCTTAAGCAACTTTCTACACTTCGAAAGTTTCCAAACCCCCCACCCCCAAAAAAAGAAACAAAATGTGATGCAGATACATTGTTCTTTCAAATCTGTCATTTTGTAGGTATGTGAAATTTATAAATGGAATAACACATACTTGTACTTCAACCTTTTACTGCCAGGCTGTATAGAGGTTATGCTAAAAATCAATAAAATCAATAACCTGTTGAAACAGAGAAATATCGAAACATGTATCAAGGAAAATGGTCACACTATTCAAATATGTAATTGCTGCAGAATTCGTGGATGAGAATGAAGCTTAATGCGTTTAAAATGGTGTCTAAAGGACTGCCTAACAACACAACATGCAGATCAACTACCAAGGTGGCAAGAAACATCACTCAACATCATGTGTACTACAGTCTTATTCAAAGCAAGGAAAGACTCAACAGGCTCAAAGCATCTACAAACAGTAGCAGAAGTTCATGTTAGCAGCATTAGTGTCATTTCACAGTTACTCTGGAAACTTTTGATTGCACCACAATGCTTTCAGTTTCAACTCTCAGCACCACAATACATTCTGTCCCTGTATGATCCATAAAGGGTTAGGATTTTCTTGGTCAGTTGACAATAATCACAGACTGTTATGCCTTCTGGTCTAAATTATTATATTTATTTGGGAATGTCAGTATAATGCACAAAAAAAATGAAATACAAATAACAAGAAGCACTCAACAAAATGATGTTACATGTCATGCCCCCATGCTTAATGATGGATGGGGTCATACACCAATTATTTTTACATTTCTATCAAAAAATGTGGCATTAAAGAGGCAAGCTGTGATGAGACACTCACAGTTGTATTCATGATCACAACCTTACACAAACCTATAAATACTATGCACGACATAAACACATACAGTGAAACTTGCTTAAGACATTTTTGAAAAAAATTCGACAAATCAAAACTTAAGAAGCGGGAAAACATCTCACGATGTTAGGAATGAACATTCCACACTTTTAACTTTCAGAACTTGTTACAATTGTGTGGCAGTCTACAGCTCCTTCAGATCTCAATAAATGAATTGAATTATGTAACTGTTTCAATGTTTACTGTGGTTTCAAAATTATTTAGATTATTAAATAAACAATTTTATGTCTATCACGTAGTAGCAGGACACCATGTTTTGTTGTGGGAAATTCATATATATCAGGTGAGAAAGTAATGGGTGTCTAGGGTCTTGTAATTATAAAGCATAATTTTTATTCAATTGCTTGTTTAATTGCAACAAGGTGTTGTGACAAAGTGAATACATAATTTGTTGCAAAACCTGGATATTATTTGTTGTTCTGAACTGTTATTGAGAAATGTAATGCCCATATATATTCACCAAGGCTGTGAGTCTATCACTGACTAGCCAGGACACTGAGATCGTAGGAGTGTTGAAGGGATCAAGCTGTGACAGTTACATATGTGCAACATATTTGTGTAAGCTGCAGCAGTTCTGGTTAGTGACACTCTGAACACATTCTCACCTGTATCTCACCATCCAGCCACTCTGTCAGTAAATTTTCACCCAGTTTTACTTACATCTTTAAATACACTGCCACTGACAGTTCGTTCACAAGTTCACATTTCATTTCAGGCTTTCATTTTTCTTGCAATATTTATTAAGCATGGTTTGTCTTGCACTTATTTTCAAAAACAGTCTCAGTATACATCTTCAGGTTCCACAAACTTTTAACTACATCCTCTGGGACGTTTGTGTTGCTTTGCAGAAAATAGTCGTACTTTTCCAAGTACTCCATCGCCTCAGAACATGTGGGAACAAATGGACAGTCATAAGCCACTGGACCATCCATTTCAAGTTCATCTGGGCTAGAAGTAACATTATCACACAGCTGGTCCAAATCTAACTCCCCACATGGTGGAAGGGTATCATCTGCTTGTACAAACTCTTCAAAAGTAGACCTGATATTTAGCTTCTCCTGGAGACTGGACCATGCATCACAGCTTACTTCATCATCACCATCCTCATCTCGTTCTGCAGGTTCTGCAGTTGTGCTGAATCCAGCCTTCCTAAAGGAGTTGGCAATAGTATCTCTGCCAACTGAATTCCAAGCCACGGCAAGCATGGACACAGCGTCAAGCAAGGACATTCTGCAGCCGTCTTCAGTGAAGTTACGTCTTTGCAGCAATCTCAAAACAAAGCTTCTACGAAACCTCTGCTTTAAGGCCCTGATGATACCCTGGTCCATAGGTTGCAACACTGATGTCATGTTTGCAGGAATGAACTCCACTTGCACATTTTTAAAGTTCCCTACATCTTTTGGGTGAGCAGGACAGTGGTCTACAAACAGGAGTATGTTCCTACTCTTTGATGCCATTCTCCTGTCAAGAGAGACCAGAAATTCATGGAAGATCTCACATGTCATCCAGGCAGCCTTATTGTGACGGTAGGTGCATGGCAAAAACTTTGTGTTTTTGAAACACTGTGGCTGTTTTGATTTTCCTACTATCAGGAGTGGCAATTTCTCTGTGCCATCCAAGTTTGCACATACAAGAATGGTGAGTCTTTCTTTATTAACCTTTATGCCTCTGCGACTTGTCCCTTTGAATGTGTATGTTTTGTCAGGCAGCATATTGTAGAACAGGCCACATTCATCAGCATTAAAGATGTCCTTCAGAGAATACTTGGCCATGAGATGAGGAAGAATTCTGCCTTTCCAGGCTTCCACTTCTTCTGGATTTGCACTGTTTGCCTCACCACTAAATTTTCTGTACACAATACCAGAACGCTTTTTAAACCTATCTATCCAACCTTTGGATGGTCTGAATTCAATATTCAATTTCATTGCAATTTCTTCTGCCTTACTTTTAAGAATGCGTCCGTTAATTGTTAAGTTAAGCGCCCGTTTTTGTCGGAACCACTCCATAAGAACTGCTTCCACCTTTTCATATTTTCCTGTTTTCATTCTCTTTCTGCCCGGCTGTTGTGTTAGTAACTGTTTAAGGATTTTGTTTCTGTTTAGCATAATTGTGTTAACAGTTGACACAGGAATGCCTAGTTCTTTACAGATTTTGGTGCGTGGGACACTTGGAAAGCCATCCACTTTTTGTATTATGTGCAGCTTTTCAGATAACGAGAGTGGCTTGCGTTTTATGCCCGTTTTTGATGTTGCCACGTTCAAGTACGTGTTTTCTGAAATAAACGAAAAAATCTAATGACAGTGTTAATTCAACTTTATACTCGATTCAGTGAAGCATTCAGTTCAGTATTAGCACTGAGGTGAAACAACCACAAGTTCCAGATTACAAACAACGCTGCTCCATCGTGTAATTTTCTGGACTACAATAATGTCTTGCTAGCACACAGGTTTTGATGAGTGGTATTAACCACAATGACGTGTGCAATAATTAATCACTCTACAGGACAAAAACTTGCACACATCCACCATGTCAAGTGAACAAAATTTTGTGCACAGAATACTCTGGATGACTGATATTAAAATAGTTTCAGTAACAATGCACTCCACGAAACCCACGCTGGAAACGCATTAAAAGGGCAGTGTGTATGTTAATCACATTGGAAAATTCTGGTACCTTATGCTGACGTCTTTGGCGTGAAAAAATTCTTAAATAGTGATGTCTTAAGCAAGTTTCACTGTATTTATTCACTTAAAGAAAGGACTGAGAAAACTTATAACACACTTCAGTCAGGACATCTGATGTCCCAGCCAAGATTCAAATCAAGTACCTGCTTTACAACTTGTGTTACATCTTCAGCCAACTTACTCAATATGTACACTCAATACTATACCGATTCTTGACAATGATAGTGTATAAATGCAATATGTATAAGCTGAGAGATTCTGACAGCAAGATACAATCTTACACATGACAGGGCTACAAATGTTCTGAATTACATGTCCACTGCACAGAATAATGGACCATCCCCAAGACTCTTGGGCCCACACTTATCAGTGTGAGTAACTCATTGCACATATCACAGTTAAATGGACATGCTTCAGTGCCTAAACACTGATGTTTCTTTAGATCATGCTTCCGAGCAAAGACTTGCTACAAATATAACACTAACATGGTCACTCCCACTATGTCTCCATCTGCTGCTGAATGCGTCACTAAACACATGACAGGAATATGGATACTCTCCACAATTTATGCAATGATGTATCTAGATTTGCTTTAAGGTGGCACATACCCACTATGCTATTAAATACAATTTATGTTACAGTCAGTCAACACAACATTATAAAAGGTAAAGTTCACTCTCAAACAGGCCATGAAGGCCCAGATGGGGAGCAGAGGTATGGCTCTACTCTTTCTATACCCTTGGCGCTATATGGGGGTGGGTGGTGAACACCACACCCCGCCCACTTTACACCCCAAAAAAAGACCCAGTACCCATTGTACAGGAATCTGGGCGGGCCCCTGGGCCGGTCTGGAAGGGTGCAGAAAATCCCACCTCCCAGTGGAATATGATCCCCAGGATCGTCCAGCCTGTAGTGAGTCGCTATACCAACTACACTATCCTGACCCACACACATTATATTCAAGAAGAATAAGGCTAAATATTTCACATAAAAACAATTACCCATTATCATAGCTAATTACAAGAATACAGATATGGAGGCAAGGGTAACGAAGATAATTCGTTCTGGAATCACATTTGTTAGCCGAAACACACATACAGATGAAAAAGATAAGCTCCTGGAATGGCCCGACCGTTCATGTTTGCTGCTTTATGTTAACGCGCGCATCCACTAAAACATTCATTAGCCGAATCCATATTCATTAGCCGAGCCCGAAAAGCAGTGAAAAAAATCTTCGTTAGCCGAAAGATTCATTAGCAGGGTTACTCGTTAGCCAAGGTATCACTGTATGCTCTTTTATATTCTTGTAATTAAGCCCGATGATGGCGAATAATTTTTAGCTGAAACATGTACCCTTATTCCCCCTGAGCATGAAGTTACGCTGACTGTAACATTCATTTGGATGTACCTACTAAATGATGTACTGAACTCAGAGTCACTGACACAGACACTCAACACCATAAGTGCAAGTAGTTAAAATTACCTGCCTTACAGAATGACCTTTCCAGACATGCGTCAGTGATACAAACTGTCCAGTGACGAGCCTTCAGAAGGTTCATGCTATCAAAATATTATTATCCAAATCAGAGGAACACAAATTCTACCCTTTATGCAGCAACTCATGTTGTTTCAGAGTATTCTTATGTTTGTACGACTTATTACACACCTCACATCGATACTGGCGCTCCGCCGAATGACAAAGCACGTGTAACTTCATATAACCTTTGGTACTGAAACACTTATTACAGACATCACAGGAAAATGGGCGTTCCCCACTATGTACCCGTTCATGGTTCCTCAAATTACTCTTAATAATGAATGACTTATTACATACTTTGCAGCAATATGGGCGATTCCCAAAATGTACATACTGATGTGTCTGCAGATGACTCTTCCTACGGAATGACTTATTGCAAATGCCACAGAAAAATGGACGCTCCCCACTGTGTATTAGTTCGTGCCTCTCCTGCTCGCTCTTAAACAGGAATGATTTACTACAAAAACTACAGTGATATGAACGCTCATTACTGTGTATTGCTTTATGATTATTCAGCGTATGTTCACTAATAAATGACTTATCGCATATGTTACATTGATACGGACGCTCTCCACCATGTATCTTTACATGTACCGTCAGCTGACATTTTCTACTGAATGATCGTTTGCATACATCACAGAAAAATTCATGGCCCTGACTGTGTACTAGCTTATGTTTCTTCAGAGCACACTTATCACTGAATGACTGGTTACAAAGATCACAGTCATATGGGCGTTCCCCAGTATGTATGCGTTCATGCCTCTTCAGAATAGCACTTGTCTTGAATGACTTATTACAAACAGGACAGTCATATGGGCGGGCTCCACTATGAACCCGCCGATGTGACCTCAAATTGCTCTTGTCAGCAAATGTCTTACTACAAATATCACAGGAAAACGGGCGCTCTCCACTGTTCACACGTTGATGTCTCTTCAAAAGAGACTTAAAAATGAATGACTTATTACATTTTTCACAATGATATGGACGCTCCCCACTGTGTAAAATACTATGCTGCTTCAGAGTAGCCATCTTATAAAATGACTTGTTACACACTTCACACTGGTAAGGACGCTCATTATTATGCAGCTGTATGTGTGACTTAAGAATGCCCTTATTATTGAATGACTTACTACAGACATCACACTGAAATGGACGCGCCCCACTGTGTGTGATTTTGTGTGTTGTCAGATGACTCTTCGTGCTGAATGACTTATTACACACGTCACACAAAAATGGACGCTCCCCACTGTGTACTCGTTGATGGTGCTTCAGATTAGCCTTAAAATGGAATGACTTACTGCATGTATGACAGGAAAATGAACCCTCTCCACTATGTACCACTTCATGTCTCTTCAGATCACCCTTATAATGAAATGACCTATCACACACATCACAGAAAAATCGACGTCTCACACTGTGTGTGAACTGATGCTTCTTCCAATACCCCTTTCTACTGAATGACTTATCACACAATTGACAGACATATGCATGCTTACCACTACGTAAGTGTGTACGTTTCTTACGAACCCTCTTATTACTGAGTGAATTACTACCTGTATCAGGCATACATGGATCCTCAGTACCACGTAGGAGTTGATGGTCCTTCAGGGTACACTGGCAAAGAAATGAGAAGAGTACTATGTAAATATCAACAAAAAGAAGAACTGTCTGACTCAAAACAAAAATATATTAAGTAACAACAATTTTGACATTAAATAGACTGCGCCAATATTAGAACAGGAACATGGGCAGGTATTTTGTTAAGTGTTACAGCAGATGCAATAAGATTCTGAAGGACTGGTTGAAAAAACAAAGACAGAGATACAATGTGTGTGTGTGTGTGTGAGAGAGAGAGAGAGAGAGAGAGAGAGACAGCAATCAAATGTGAGAGACAACACAAGCATGAATACAATGGAAAATAAATTAATAACTACTGTAATAAGAGTAAACATACATTTTAAGAATGACAGAAAACTAAATGCAATACACAGTCTTGAACATGATGGTACAAGGAAAAATGCCCAAAAAATGGTGATGGTGGTGATAGTACTGGGTTTATGAATCCAAGACCTACTAAGAATAATCAGGTCAATGTAACAAGCTGCACCATATATATTCTGCTCAGAGGCCCACAGAAGTTGATCCACCAAACAGGTTAAATTGAAAATGACATAAAGTTGTACTGGATGAAAAGTGGCAAGATCTCATGACAAGGTGAAAACTAAGCATGAAACATGAGGATCTCCATATACACTGTTTCACTGACTGTATGTGGCAGGTCAAACAGTGATAGCATAGCCTAGGAAATTAACTACAATATGAAAACAACCAAGTTACATGTTACAGGGACAAACACAGAAGGCAGCTTTTAAAGAAAATGGCCATGAATACATGTGTCTGATGGATCCATAGTCCAATGAACACAACTTGCGACAGGCAAAACAAGAAGATCCACATGGGTCCATTCACAGTTTCACGTCACAACATGTTATGTCTCGGGTATGGTTACAGCCACTCTAGCATCTGTCGAAAGGAGAGAGGTGGAGCACTGTCACCCAGGCAATGGTATAAACTGCTCCTACCACAGATATCTACATAAAATGCTGTCCACAATCACATTTAAACCCTTCTTAAAGAGTGAAAGTTCATGCAAAAAGCCAGGATGAGAGGGTGGATGTTTTCAGGGAATTCTGAGCCTTGGATCACATACAAGGAGTCCGTAAACGGTAAACACTAACCAGGCAGAAGGTTAACCACATCATTAAATGCCTTACAAAGAGCTCTACAGAATGGATACAGCCAAATTTAAAGCCCAGCCCATTTAACATCCATTTGTCTGAGATCCATCTGTGAAAATACATGGGGGTCCTGAGTACTGTAACAGTAATTCTCAGCTTACAGCCCACAGAACATGTAATAATAAGAACACACTTTCCACAGTTTGCAGCTTATAACTAACAAGATGCAACGTTTCACAATTTATTTATTTCTGTAAGACGCTCTATGTGTTTCAGACGGTTTTTCCGTCCATCATCAGGAGCTCAAAACTGCACATACAGCATCAGGTATTGGTCTGTCGCTGTATGTGCAGTTTTGATCTCCTGATGGACAGAAAAACCGTCTGAAACGTGTAGAGCGTCTTACAGAAATAAATAAATTGTAAAACGTTGCATCCTGTTGGTTGTACTCTGCGAATATATTAGTGATGCACGGACATATGAATGTTAAATGCACCTTCCACAGGTCCAGCACACAAGTACATAACTGTTGTCTACGTCACAGGAAATATACATCACGCTATTAATGTGTATTATCACCACACTGGCACAGTGTGGGAACCTAGCATCAAATACAATAATGAGCTCACCTCAGGTCCAGTCTCTTTCTTGGAAACAGATGACAGTACACCTACATCATCAGTCTTTATGCAGATTGAGCCTTCCTCAATATCAATATCTGTATCATTTTCTGCTTTGATTTCATCAATTTTCTTCTGTAAAATCATAAATAAAACATAATTCTGTTAAAAGATACAGTTATATAAGGACATAGTATACACACTGGAATATTCTAACATCATAAATGTCGCCCGCAATACACAGAATATGGGTGCCACAATATTGACATCAAATATTTTTGGGACAAAACAGTAGCTTGGAATCCTCACATGAATGTCTCTAAAGTACAACAATTGTGGCACTGTCACATGCTGAGACACAACATATTAACTTTCATTACTGAGAAAATCCACAAGCATCTTCATGTCCTAATGA
>Ga0136643_10003481_pt1 | contig 21235 bp, 12 predicted proteins | sample TergutLab28metaG_FD_96883 | JGI IMG/M metagenome (GOLD analysis project Ga0136643, IMG submission 96883) | Labiotermes labralis P1 segment gut microbial communities from Petit-Saut dam, French Guiana - Lab288 P1 (version 3) (version 3) | ecosystem: Host-associated > Arthropoda: Insects >...
ACCATAGCCAGACGCATTCCTAACAACGTACTCTTACACAACACGATATGCTGCCACAACACCCTGTTAATATAATGGAATTATTTTGTGAATGTTTTTAAAATGACTTTAGCAAGGAACAACTTAGCTCCCTGAAGATGATCTTAGGATCGAAACATGTCGGAGCGATTTTAAGTGTTTTAATGTGAAATTTTATATAGTGCATTTGTTGGTTAATAATTAACCTTTTAGGGCCGGAATTATTTTTTTAATTTTAGCACATCCTGTATATAAAAATGTGAATAATACAGGAACCAAATACGTTAGAATTATGAAACAAACTGCATTTTGAAGAGAAAAACGGAGGATATACACCATGTTAAAAATGTTCAGTACCTATATTTGTTGAATAAATATATAATATGCAGATTTAGAGGTTAGCGGTGCGGTACGACCACTATAGTTGACATTAGGCGTCAAAGGGTTAAAGTGTCAATTTCCAGATACCACGTCAGCACAACTACATTTACGCAGTGGCGTAGCCAGGTTTTTCCGCGCCCGAGGCGAGTGATCACGTTGGCCACCCCTAGCAGAAAGTATGAACTTTAAACAGATCACAATTATGTATTAATTTTCCTTATATTCGGCTCAGTAATTTAAAATTTGCAGAGTTAAAAAATCAAGTTCTTCATTTAAAGTGTTTAGTTTTCTGGCCCTTTAATTCTGCTGCTGAGTCCACGCCCCTTACGCCCCATTACTACGCCCCTGAAATTCATACATCTCTTCGCATTGTCGTCACTCTAAGTAACATTAAATCCGTATTGCTGATCAGAATATTCAAAAGTTGTGACTGCGCATCTTGTAAAAGGGACAGAATTGCGCCAACTACAACCCATTTTCTGGCAGAACGTAAAGCAGAACCGCCTTGTCTGCGGAGGTACTGCCTAATATTTTTTTTTTATCCAGTGCCACCACATATCCTTGTGGACTTCGTGGTCCTCCCTCCTGGGCATGGCAGAAGTGTAACCGACTTCTGAGGCTGGGACGCCCATTAGGCGCATTTACGTTGTCCCGATGATTTGAGCGGTGATACAGGACGATGTAGTGCCAGGAGGGCCCTTAAACCTAAATTCTACCAATCTACCCAGACCATGGTCACCGCGGGAATCCTCCCCTTCAAGAAAAATTACCACGGTAGAGCCGGGAATCGAAACCGGCACGTCATGATTAGTAGTCAGAGACTCTGACCACTAGACCACGAGGCTGGTCATACTGCCTAATATTTGAAGCTTCGTTAGGTCTCTACATTCGTTACACAAAACACATCAGTAGTTAGTAAGAATGTTTGTCAGCTTGTTTTTGGCACGACAGCCCCCAGTGAGCCAGAGTCTCCTCATTCACGAAATTTCTAGATCACACACACAACGACGCACCACAGTCGGTAGGACGCCTCTGGACGAGTGATCAGCACATCGCAGAGACTTCTACCTGATAACACACAACACTCACAACAGAGATACACCCATGCCCCCCGGTGGGATTCGAACCCACAATCCCAGCAGGCGAACGGCCGCAGTTCTACGCCTTAGACCGCGCGGCCACTGGGACCGGCTTAGCAAGAATATAAAGTGTTCCCGTTACAGGCCCGGTGTGGCCCAGAGGGTGGAGAGAGGTATAGCTCTACTCTTCCATGACAGCGGCACTAGAAGGGGCGTGTGGTCAGCAGCACGCCCCGGCCGCACTTTACCCCCGGGAAAGATCGGTACCCATTTTACAGGAGGCTGGGTGGGCCCCAGGGTCGGTCTGGACGGGCGGAAAATATAGTCCCCGCCGGGGTTGGATCCCGGACCGTCCAGCCCGTAGTCAGTCGCTATACCGACTGAGCTACCCGGTCCACTTAGTAAGAATGTAGTGTTGTAAATTATGTAGACCAACCACAGTACTGAGTCATTCATTTCACACCCATCCGTATTTAGGTTTCTCTCTCTAAAAATTCAAATTTGATGCTAAGGTAATGGGATTTAATATTCACAAAAACTCTGAACTACTACGAACAGATGCGTTATATCTCAGTGGCTAGATAAAGACAGATATACACCAGAGCCAATCAGAATATACAGTCTTAAAACAATAAAACTTACTGAGTTTATATGCTTGGTTTATAGGTATGGGAGTGACTTGGAATTGGTGGAATCTTTTGCCGAGAACAATTATACTGCTGGCCTGGTCACAAGGAGCATAGGGCCAGCAGACCGCAATGGGCAACATTACTGGCTTGGACTGGCATCGTTGGATGACCTGCGCACCAACACTCTCGAGTCTGCAGCTGGACTTCTAGTCTCTCAATACGCTGGTATATATCTACGTTTTGAAGGTTTTTGAGATTATTCGAATAGTATTTTAGACATATAAAGAGAAACATAAAAATGAATGTGTCGTAACATGTTTTGGTAACCAATAAAAACGGAATTAGTGTACATAGTATAATGTGCCCAACTGTTTGATAGCGGTAATGCAGGCAGCAAGAGGGGCGGACATTTGTAGACAAAGGGCATATAAAGCACCTGCAAAGAAACATTATTCTTGCCGCATCATACCTAAAGTAACTTAGAAGCTAATGATTTCCGTGCGAAGTTACGATCTGCAAAGATAAGCAGGATACAGATCGCTCTGGCGGTGCTAGTGACAATTAAACAGAGTTTGTTCTAGACTGCTGAGATATGTGGTTTTTAAATAACTCCAATAAATAGTCGTCAAACACAAATCTTTATCACTGAGACACTATCACAGCTACGTGTTTCGGCTCACATCAACGTCATTACGCTCTGCACAATTACATACAGACAAAAATGCGTAGTACGTTGTCAATTTTTTTTTTCTACTATAAGAAACAACCTTTATAGGTCGATAAAAATCCCATAAATATTTTCACAGGACGAATTGTACGTTCCACTTTGAATCATGTATAATCATTTAATAAATATTACTGAAATGTGAGTAATGAAAAGCGTCTCATTGCTGGAAGGTATAATTAATAACAAAGGGCTTCCAAAAGTTTCGAGGTTAATCCGTGACAAGGGTGTATTTTTATTTGTGACCCAACTCTGTATGTGTTTGTTACACTGGCATGCAGGTTTCTGGGATCAAACTCAGCCTGACCCACGGTCAGGAGAATGTGTGGATGTGACATTAACGGACAACCAGCAGTCATGGGAGCTAACAACATGCGAGTCATTGTTGCCATTCCTCTGCAGAGCTGCTGCGTGTCCTGCAGGTAATTCATATGACTTAAGTGCTGAGGATAAATAATTATGATTCTGCAACAAGGATCACGTTGTGCTTTAAGGAGTCTGTACACGTTCTGCCTACAGTTATTGTATGACAGGTATTCTATCTTTGACATACTTTCGTCGTTGACAGGCCACAACTTAGTTTATTTTGAATATAAGTTATACTTGAATAATTGAATAAAGGTAGACCAACTTGATGACACTTGCTTTATAATGTCAGTTTACTGGTCAACATGTTTCAGATGTTAATACATCTATATTCAGGAGCTTGCGACTACTTGTTGCGTTGTTGTGTAGGCTGACTTGAGGCGTGTTGGTGTTATGTAGCGGGATTGTCTGCTGGTGATGTGGTATCCGAGTGCAGGCTGATCCACTGGTTCAGCCTGCACTCGGAGTGCAAAGTGCTAACCACGGATCATCTAGGTAGTCACGTATCAAACCGGCCTCAGTTGTACACGGGGAAGATGGTTTCACACCGTGGATGGTTTTGCGCATGTGCGATATGTACGGGTAAAGATGGTAGCTGCAAGGCGCCAGTGTACGATATTGCGGAAAAGCGACGTGAGAACTGTATACACGTTTGGGCGTATTTGTGTGGACAAATAAATTATTTGGTCTGGTAATTTTCACTCGTACTTTAATTTTGGCTGCTAGCTGTGATTCACTGACACCGACATGTGCATAATGACATAGGAGTAACTCTTAGAAGTCCAGTCTTGATGATATTGGTCAGCTGTTTTAAACAGTATTTTAATAACATATGAAGAAGAAAAGTATCAAAAGAAATTTATAAAGAAATGTTTTAGGATTGTTAAGAACTTCACTGACTTTGCAGATTCGTTCATTACATTGGCCTGTCGTGAAACTTATTTAAATTACATTGTTTCATCATGTGCGTAACATTTTATCTCTGAATTATGTGTAATCTGATATCTGTTTTGTACGTGTATAATAAAAACTGGACTCACGATTTCATGGTGTGTATGTGGGCTGTGTACCGTTACTTCATTAATGACAGTTTTTGTTGTCTGACATTTATAATGTATTTTCACTGTAGAAATGTACGCCTAATAACCGTCAAAGCTGCTGGTTAATATTTGTGAGCGTTCTTTACGAAGGGGGAAAAATAATACAAAAACAAATACAAATACAAATGCCTTGTGTGGAGATAAGGTCTGCTAGTGCATCCATACATCCATCTGTCTGCCATTACACCATATGATATTTTAGAAAGTAAACAATTCTTTGGTAAGCTTTGTGTACTGTGTCATGAAAAATAACTGTTACAGTCTTGTTATGTATATGTGTATGGTTATATCTTAATGGGTATCTGACTTGCTTAAATGTAATTGCCATGACCAAAATAATGGGCATGTGAACATGTGAGATGGTAACAAAATGCTCATCATTTACGTCTTCAGTTACATATTCTGCGTAAATCTATTAGCGTGATGGGGTTTTTTTATTTCTTGGTCGTCGATGAAAGATAGCATGTATGGACGTGACAGTTTATATTCAGTTAAGTTGCAGATACATCTGCAAATAATAACTACCTTTTCTTTTGTTTGTACATACTTACAAATATCTAGTGGAACAAGCGTTTGAAGTTTTATAATTTTCGGACATTTTCAAAGGTATGTCTACCAATATTTTACGCAAGAACAGTTGTAAAGTATTTGAAGGGAAAATGGATTAAAAGTAATTAAACATTGTCATTTAATAATCAAAGATAAAAAGTAAATTCTTACCAGGAGAGGTATGCATCTAAATGTTGTAAGAGGATACCATGTTGGTATCAATTGGTATTACCAGGTATTTCAGTGCTGGCGTGTGTTTTTTTTAATGAGGAGATATTGGTCTGTGGAATTTGTGGCAGTTTTGTGTTTTGCGTTCATCTATGCCTTTCAGAACCCTTAGTTATGGTGAATATTTTGAACTCCAAGTTAAATTTTGACAAATGATCTGAATTGACACATGAGGGCTTTGAGACACATGTTCTTTCTCTTTACTTACAAGTCTGTGTTATAAATATGTCGGTATATATCCAACAACTATCTGTAATGAAGGAAAATTTCCTACTTAAAGAGTACCTCTAATTGCTTCTAACTTACCCCACTGTTTTTGTTTTTACTTTTACTTTTAATTTTTATTTTTATCCTTATTATATTTTATTACACTAAACAATTTGTATTGTCCTATTTTATTACATTTATTATACTAAATAACCATGTGATTTTTGTACACACTTGTGTTGATGTCACCCCTTAATCCCAACAAATATGACGATTTCCATATCCATATGGATTATGTAATCCTGTATGGATTTACGGAAGGAAAATAAATGATATGATATACTTTTGACAAGAGAGTAAATGAAATTTATCAAATTGATTATATGAAGCTATCCATATCACTGTTGTGAATGAACTATTTGGTCTTCCTTTTTGGGCAATATCTTCATCATTTGTTGCAGTAACAGATTTATATTATTTACATTGCTTTATATCTATAATGCACACATCTAGATGTGACAATGAAGACACCCATAAGTGCTCATTGTGATAATCAACATTTCTTTTATTTCCAGATGCTAATACACTAAGCATATTCTGAACAGCTGAATAGTGCCATATTTGTATCCTTTGTTTGCAGGAGCATACCACTGCTCAAATGGTCGGTGTGTCAATGCGCAATTTCGATGTGACAACCAAAATGACTGTGGCGATTGGTCAGATGAATTAGATTGTCCGTCCAGTTGCCATTACTACATGGCTAGCAGTGGAGATGTTGTAGAAAGCCCAAATTATCCTCACAAATACCTGCCTTTGGCAGACTGCAAATGGACACTTGAAGGCCCTCAGGGTCATAATATATTATTACAGGTATGGTTTTGTTGCATGAATTGAAGCCTAACTGGTAGGTAGGCACAAATATCCACAAATATCCTGTTGCTGCTGCTCCATGAAGGAAGTTTATCACTTGAAATTTAACAAATTGTGTAGAAGAATATATGTTATTTGTATATTGTGGGCTAAGAATTGAAGTGGGCATAGTTATTGTGTTTTCTTACAAATGTATGTGCTTAGCAACAACAAATTTAAGTATGAAAGACTGTTATTGCACTGTAATAGTTTCATATGAGTTTTGGTTTTCAAATGAAGTATTGTACCTCCCTTTATTCTTGACTCATATGTGTTTATTCTTCTACAGTTTCAAGAATTCGAAACGGAGAAATCGTTTGACACAGTTCAGATTCTGGTGGGTGGACGTACTGAAGACAATTCCGTTAATTTGGCAACGCTGTCAGGCAAACAAGATCTCAGTAACAAGTTGTTTGTTTCAGCCTCAAACTTCATGATCATCAAATTCAGCACTGATGCATCTGTGGAAAGAAAAGGATTCAGGTTAGTACAGTATCAGCACATACTCTTATTTAGAGATTAATTATTTGGTATCATGGACAACAGATACATAGCACTGGAGACTGTCAGTAAAATGTTTTATAAATTGCAAATGTGTTATGTGAAAATGACAAGACTGTCTGTCCAAGGGTCTTGTAACTCATGCCTCATACTACATACTGCTTCTGCTTGTCCTCCTCATACTACTACTACCACCACCACCACCACCACCACCACCACTATTACTACCATAACCACTACTACACCACCATCAATACTACTAATACTACTACCACCACCACAACAACTGCTACTACTACTACTACTACTACTACTATTATTATTATTACTACTAGTACTGCTACTGCTACTACTACTACTACTACTACTACTACTACTACTACTACTACTACTACTACTACTACCACTACTACCACTACTACTACTACTATTACTACCACCACCACCACTCTACTACAACTACTGCTGCTACTACTACTAATACTACTACTTCTTCCACCACCACCACCAAAATTCCCACACCAGCTCTGGGCCCCATTCTGCCATCTATTCAGTGGATACCAGGGCGCTTTCTGCAGGGCTGAAGTGGTTGCAGGACATAGGGTTGACCACTAACCTCCATTTAGTGCCCAGGTTAAGAAGGAGTGGGGCTATACCTTGACTCCTATACACCTTTGTGGCATGGACAGGGACAACTTTACTGCTGCTGCTAAAAATAATAATGATTGATTTATTTATTATTAACATGCAGACACAATGGCCCCAAGGTCAGATACAGAGACAGCAGCACAGGATAGTGAAGAAAATACATCTAACTGCAAACATAACACATAAAGATTAACAGTACAACACAACAAATTTTAGTACATGTAATTAATATAATTAGTTTAATGAATCATTAAGCAAAACAGATTTTCCACTGAGTATACTGTTGTCTGTACTGATGATGTGAGCCACTAAAGCACATCTAGCGGAAGGACAGTCGCGACATTTGAAATCGACATTAAACAAAGTAAAATCTGGGTTTTTGATCTGGCACATGAATACTGAGAGTTTCCACAGTTGTAGGGCAAAATTTTGAACTACTGTAATCATTAAGTAAAAAATGCATATTTGGTGACACCTCTGAACTTAAAACTACAAAATTTCAAGTAATGTGTGACAGTAACATAATTGTGGCAGAGAGATAGGAACTTTTGCTGGAAGTGCTCAATTGTACTGCCATCAGTAGAAGTACTGGTATGCCATGCAACAGAGGCATATTCTAACTTAGGTCTAACCAATGTACAATATTGCATCAGTAGACTGTAGAGAAGAAAAAGAAAATGTTACCATCCAAATTAAACCCAACAACCTAACTGACAGAGAAGCAGCGTTGGTGGTCTAGCGGTAGCATGCTGCCTTTAAGTACCCAAGTTCGTGGGTTCAAACCCGGCCGAAGCTGTCAGGATTTTTCAGGGCAAAAAAAATCCTCAGCACACCTTCTTTCGGAAGGGAAGTAAAGCCATGGGTCCCATGTCACAGATTTGCGGCATGTAAAAGATCCCTGAATTGACGTGGAAGTTGCAATTTCAGGCAAAATTACCAGTTAATTCTCACCCCACATAGTTCCACCTTTCACTACTAGGATCTCTCACGTCGTTGTGGATGTGGGGGTACCTGGCGGTGAACGTGGGAACGTCCAAACAGACGGGGGGGATAGGGTGAGTACAATAAGCCTACTAGGCTGCAGTACATCTGTGGCATTAGCTACAGCCCTACTGAAGAAGAAGAAGAAGAAAAACTGACAGAGAAAATATGTGATTAGTGTGATGGTGAAAAAATAATTTGGAAGTACTCACAGATCTTTGATGCCGTCAGTGCACGTAATGGAGGCTTGGGGACATAAGCGAGCAGTGATACATGTGGGTGCATGTTTTGTTATCAGCTCAGTTTGGGAACTTTTATATATGCCCATACGTGCATCTCATTGAGTGCTGCATAATCTCTGAAGCCTAAACAATGATTAAATTGTCTACTAATCTGCCAGTTTCCTAACCAGTTGAATTTTGTATGACCCTGGACAATGAATTTTGTTCTTTATCCATTTTTCTTGTGGGCTGGGATAGCGCAGTTGATATAGTGACTCGCTATGGGCTGGATGGTCCGGGGATTGAACCCCGATGGGGGCAAGAGTTTTTACACTCTTCCAGAGCAGCCTGGAGCCCACCCAGCCTACGCAGTGGGTATCGGGTCTTACCCAGGGGTAAAGTGGCAGGGGCTTGGCATTGACCACCCACCCCCATATAGTGCCGGGGTTAAAGAAAGAGTAAGCCATACCTCTACTCCACCTATGGGCCTTCATGACCTGTTAAAGGGTGATCTATACCTCTACCTATCCCTTTTTCTTTTCCCTGCTGTTATAGTAATAATAACACTAGCTTAAGTGTGAGTGTGACACAAGAAGGAAGTATTTGTGACATTTTTTGCACTTACTAACATTTTTACAATTAATTACAGAGCATCTTGGAAGACAGAACCTCAGACATGTGGAGGTGTACTACGAGCCACCCCACAGCCACAAAGTCTGACATCACCTGGCTATCCTCAAGACTATCCGGGTGGCCTAGAGTGCTTGTACATCATTGGAGCTCAGGTTGGAAGAATTGTTACCCTAGAAATAGAGGACCTGGATTTGGAGACACAAAGAGATTATATCCTCATTCGAAATGGTGACAATCCCAAGAGTCAGCCAATTGCACGCCTTACTGGGACAAGAGAGGACAACCCCAATCTTATAATGTCCACAGGGAATCAATTGTACGTGTACTTCAAAACAAGCCTGGGTGATTCACGTCATGGATTCAGGATCAATTATATGCAAGGTCTGTACTTATGTTATATTTATGTCTTTAAATCTCTTTAACATGTCATAACATTAGCCGACCTTGTGTAAGACACATATAGATGTTACATGTATGGTATAGAGTGACATGTGGACATGAAATCACTAATATAAGGTAAAAAGGTAAAGGTAATGCAGTCCCGTTACAGGCCTGGAGGGGCCCAGAGGGTTCCAGGAAGTTAAAGTGACAATGGCACAGGATGGTGGTAGGTTGTCAGCCTTACTCACCGGCCGACTTTACCCCCAGGAAATACTCCTGGTACTCATTTCTGTTAGAGGCTGAGTCGACCTGAGGTTCATAGTGCAATCAGAAGGATTATGTGAATGAAAAATCCACTGACACCCTGTGATCGAACCAGCGACCTTCTGATTTGTAGCACAGTACCTTAACCACTGTGCCACCGTGGTATAATGTAAGATAATTCATTTAAATAAAGGTATTGATTTTGGCTGTTTGATTGTGTTTTCAGGTTGTAGGGCATCTATAAGTTCAGTGAATGGCACCATTAGTTCACCAGCGTTCAGTTTAAGTGATTATCCTAGTAACCAAGAATGTCTCTTCAACATCAAGAAACCAGGCGGTGGAGCGCTGTCTCTCAAGTTTGAGGATTTTGATGTGCACCAGTCAGATTTTGTGCAGGTCAGATGTGAAAATAAAAGCTGCAGTGTTTAATATAAAGCAGTTGAAATATTATTATTTATGTTTAGTTTAATGTACTCAGAAGTTATTACATCTTTGTTTATATTAAGACAGTTCTAGCATACAGCAGGATCTTGGTGTTATTAATTAATTGGGATAAATGAAACATTGGAATCACAAACTTCAGAATCCATTTTCAATGTAAAACACCTGTTTGGTTTCAAAAATATATGAAATACCACTAATAAAATATAAGATAACCTCAAAAAGTAGGAAAAGCATGACAGTTGATTTTTAACGATATACTGACTATGTATGGAGGATAAAATACATTAGATTGTTGATGGAAGGTCTAATGCCATGAAGTATGAAGCAGTCAACCTCACTTATTGAATGAGAGAGCAGAACTGAGCTGAGAGTGATGTGTGCAGTAGCAGGACGGTGAGGACAGCTGATCCCACAGCCATGTGGTCTCATCCCAATTCACTAGAACTAGTCACACAGAGTCATATTAAAATGGGCAATCTTATAAGGTTGAAATCCTTAACATCAAGCCTGTAATATGTTTCACTTGAAGTTGAAGACATTAGGATTATTTCCGAAAAATTTAAAATTATGGTTATTAATGCTACATTGTGAAGTGAGCAATGGTAGTGACGGGTGTATTGGTGTATAATGTCATTTTAATTGGAACTTGTGAGTCTAGTGTACATAGTGGATTGATATGGAATACTGCCCTTTTCTGTCTCTGCTCTTGGCTATAAATGAAAGCTGCTAATGCGTGAATGGAATCAGCATAAACTGGAATGAATATATTGATGATTTCTGGTAAAGGTAAAGCAGTCCTGTAACAGGCGCGGAGGGGCCCAGAGGTTTCCAGGAAGTTAAGGTTCCCAGATTTCATGACAGCGGCACAGGATAGTGGTAGGTTGTCAACCTTACGCACCGGCTGCCTTTACCCCCAGGAAATATGCCTGGTACTCATTTCTGTTAGAGGCTGAGTCGACCCCAGGGCCATTGATGATTTCTGGTAGTTTCATAGAAGTGTATTAATTTGTTAGTTATGCTGGCATAATAGTACATGAATCTCATGACAGGTGTCAAATTTTTGCTGTAAGAGAGTGCTGTAACCTGCTCTGTAAGTGGGTAAATCAGATCCTTCAATAGAAACCCAACATGCTGCTCAGTGATTTACATTCATTATTTTTTTAATAACATTAATTATAGGTGTTTTGTACATCAAATTGGAAGGGATGTCTAGATTGATGCTTGTATTTTATCAGGTTTATGATGGAGCAACTACAAGCGGACTGCGTCTGCACCCAAATAATGGCTTTACATTTGGTACATCACCGCGGATCACAATGACGGCTTCTAGCGGGGAAATGTTGATCAGATTTGTTACTGATGCGTTACACAGTAGCAGAGGCTGGAAAGCTACATTCTCTGCAGGTAGGAACATCCAGTAATTGCATTGTCTACAAACTGATGTGCCTGCAGAACATGTGCCCAATTTGTAACTTCGTATGGCAGACTGTCCACATGCCTAGTCTTCATCTGTGCTGGCGCTGACTCACATTTTGCCTACAGCTATTTATTTATTTATTTATTTATCTATCTCAAACTTTCTACAAATCCATGAGAGGTTAAAAAACCAGTTGGATACAGAATAGGTACAAACACAATAAATCAAGTACACATGTAGCAATCAACAAGGAAATAGATTAATCTGGATTTTAATGACCTTGGTTCTAAATTCATCAGTGATTACATCAAGATAAAATATTATTATATATGTTTGTTTGTTTTTTGGTGTGACAGCCTCCAGTGGGCCATGGCCTCCTCATTCACGAGGTTTCTAGATCACACACAATGACGCACCGCAGTCGGTAGGACTCCTCTGGGCGAGTGATCAGCTTGTCGCAGAGACCTGTACCTGACAATGCATTGTTATATATAGTCCCCATAAATATTCAAAGATATAGAGCAATTACTGTCATTATCATCACCATGTACCACTCCATGGTGTCTTTCCTCTCTCGTTTGTCGTCATAGCAAACGAAATGCTAATTTCGTATTTCAGGTTGCTGGGGTCAGGTCGTGCTGTCTTGTACTCAATATGCAACCGTTTCTCCTGCAACCTTGCAAGCATAGCATTTAGGATATTTTATATAGGAGAATATGCTGTGATCCTGCGGACAGATTTTTGCTATAACTGGATGGCACAGACCACAAATATCCCAAAACTATTACCAAAATTTAAGTTTCTATCTCTTCTCATGATGAGTTTTTACCGCTAGAGACAGACAGACAGAGAGACACACAGATGCCAAATTTTGTTATGTAGATGACATAGTTGGGCAGGAACTTAATGGTTTGCATAGAGCAATTCCACCTGCTAGCTGGGGTAAATACTTCTGCTTGATATCCTCCTTTCTGCTATACTTCTGGTTAAAAGAAGGTGCCTTGTGTTGGTATAATGGTGAATTTTAAGAGGCTGCTAAGGGCTGAGCATGTAGATAGGATGTGGCAGCAAGTTTCTTGGTGAAACCTCTTGGAAAAGAGCTACTTAGGAAATAGAGGGAGTGTGTGGGGTAACATTAAAACAAGTCATGGGGTTAGTAGGTACGGGCTAGATGAAACTCGCTTAGGTTCACATCCTTTGGCAGGCCAGGTACTGACATTGGTGTTGAGCTTTTGGGCTGTTTGATTCTGTTACTGCACTGTCAGTTGTAAGATTTGTAGTTATTAGAGCTGTTTTCCGGACATTTAATTCCTCCAAGATGTAACACTATGTAACAGGTTGAGTGTATCACACCCTGTCTTTGCTACTTGGCTACTTTTTACTTGTGCTTGTGTTTGTCTGATGCATTATATCACATTTCAGATTGTCCAGCATTGCAGCCTGGCTTGGGAGCACTGGCATCAAGTCGTGATACAGCATTTGGTACTACTGTAACTTTTACTTGTCCTGTGGGTCAGGAATTTGCCACCGGACGTGCTCGCATCACCACAGAATGTTTGCTTGGTGGCAACTGGTCTGTTACGTACATACCACCTTGTCAAGGTAAATACCACAAATTTTCCGAACAGATTTGTAAGTTCTAACTGTGCAAGACTGAAGATGGAATAATTCTAAATTTGGCTTGAACATGAAATACAAATTTTTATCAGTACTGTATCTTAAGAACTGCGAGTGCTGTTTGTTACTGACTATGATGCAATTTACTGAATGTTTCGGCCACTTTACAGAATTTTCTGTGTAATGTTTGTTGGCGGGCATGTTTTGCTAATAACTGGCTCTTTTACAGAGGTTTATTGTGGACCCGTACCGCAGATAGACAATGGCTTCTCTATTGGTTCAAATAATGTCACATACCGTGGTCAAGCTATGTACCAGTGCTATGCTGGCTTTGCTTTTCCATCTGGTCTTCCAATTGAAAGAGTGTCCTGTCTCGCTGATGGTCGCTGGGAGAGACTTCCAACTTGCTTAGGTTAGCAAAAAGAAATTTAATTCCAATGCTAATTGTGAACATATTTGTGTTCAAATCTAGAGGTATAATACTGTGCACTTGTTTCATTTTTAGCTTCCCAGTGCTCTCCTCTGCCAGAGTCTATACACGCAAACGTAAAAGTGCTTAATGGAGGTGGACGTAGTTATGGAACCATCATGCGTTACGAATGTGAACCAGGTTATGTCCGCAGTGGGCATCCTGTAATTCTTTGTATGAGTAATGGTACCTGGTCAGGTGATGTTCCCACTTGCTCAAGTAAGTTGTAATTTCTGCATTGTATATAAGTAGGAACAGAAGTGGTAAAGATGGAGCTGCATGTCTGCTCATACGCTGAATAAATTTGTGTAATTTTAGCATGAAATTTTCTTGAAAATCATCACAGATGTGTTCCTAGTAAAAATTATGTATTCTGTGTGCTGTTAGTGAAGACGAATGGGTCATTCTGCTATGTGATAATCCAAATGTGCACATCAGTGCATTGTTTTATCTTTCTGTGTGTGTGTGTATGTTTGTGTTTTTTTGTACATACACAGTCAATGGGAAGTAAATACTTAATGTTAGATGGCTGTATCACCTAAACAAATTGCTACACTGTTAGAGTTCTTGCAACCGTTCAAAAGCCCATTCGCTACCATTTAGTGTCAGATTTGGAAACAAACTTCTGCAACCTGGAAGACACAGGCTCCACATTTTTCCTTAAGAAGTTATGAGGAAAGGTGGACCAAGCACTGTACCTTTAATTTGTTTTTCCAGTTAATCCTATGTGCTAGATTTTGATTATTAGACTTTCTCATTAGGTGCAGCCCTTCAAAAAGAAATAACACAGAGGACATTCCATTGGTCCTTGAGGCCAATCCACCACCCACAGAACTGGTTGTCAAGCCGTGCATTAACGGGTTGCACAAAATATGGTGGTGCTGCATCATGTGCAAAGTGCAGTTCTTCATAGTTATACCACTGAGAAATAATGTGCATCAAGAAACTGTCAGTCATATTCAAATAGCACTTGACGTTCGCTGTGTACTATATCTGTTGTATGGTAAGCCTGTATATATGGGAGTGTACACGCACACTCTCGCGTTTATACAGGCTGATCGTACACACATAGTTGTGCATACAGGTGCAGTTAATATGTAGTAGTGTGTCTCTGTATGTAATCTTTAAAATTCCAGTTTTGTATTGTAAAACAATAATTTGTTTTATCCCATCTTAATTGCTTAATTTCGGGAAAAGTAAGCATTGACTCCTATTTTTGGGATTTAATGCAGCATTGTTGGGTAAGTGGTTTCTATAGGTTTTAAGGGACGTTGGGAATCACTGAGCAGCGCTGTGTCACATCCCAAAAAACCAGAATTCTCAATTGCACCACTGTGAAAGCATCAAAACTCACAAAGTTACTGATGTTACAGAATTTCATATAGATGACTGAGCACCTCTGTCTATAATGCACAACATTCTTGTCAGTGTGGCAGGGCTGTTTTATCCATAACAGTGGAAGGTTTACTAGTAATAATTTTGCAATTCACTGTAGTAAGAATACATGCCCATGTGTTTTTGAGAGCTTCATCAGAGTATTAGTTTCCTTATGTAAATTACTGCAGGGAATTGTGTACAGTCATGCATTGCTGAATGACGGGGATACGTTCTGAGAAATGTCATTAGGTGAGTTCATCGTTGTGTGAACGTCATATAGTATACTTACACAAACCTAGATAGTCTAGCCTGCTAACACCTAGACTGTATGGTGTAGCCTATTGCTCCTAGGCTACAAACCTGTACAGTATGTTACTGTACTGAATACTGTAGGCAATTGTAACACAATGGTAAATATTATAATACTATAGTGTAATGTAATAATCTTTTAGGACCACCATCGTATGTGCGGTCCGTCATTGACTGATACGTCATTATGCAGTGCATGACTGTGATGGTGTAATGTGTTTCTGTTATTGAATGTACTTTACATTGACAATAGTTTTACATAAATTATTGCTTTTGAAACATGTGAACAAGTCTGTCTAGAATGTAAGGGCTTTGTTGATTGGATCTTATAGGAGCTCGTTGCCCCCAATTCCCCGTGATAAAGAACGGGTTTGTAACGGACATGTCCCGTGATTACTACTTTGGTGACGAGGCTAGAGTTCAGTGCTACAAAGGATACAAATTAACAGGATCCAATATTATCAAATGCAGCGTTGGCCAAGAATTTTTAAACCCTCCAAAATGTGAAGGTGAGGATCTAGCATGCTTAAGTTATGTAAAAAGTAGAATGGAGACAGTGCATATGTTTGAGAAGTTTGCATTCCAGCCTCTCTACTGGTCATGGCACAAACGTTAGTGACCATCACAAAATCCTACAGATGCATGAACATTATTAAATATGATGCTGAACTGAATGTGCCTGATTTCAGTTCAGATTTAAAATTTGAACAGAAGTACATAGTTTTTGCTGGCTGACAACAACATGTGGAAGTTTGATGTGTATTGGACCATGCATCATCTTGATAACTGAAGAACAAAATCCAACTAGATGCCACTTATTACTTTATTATGCTTATGTTATGCTCAACATGTTTTGGGCACCATTATGCCCATCATCAGGAGCTCACGACTATGGCGTTGGTTACCACGTAGGCCGTCTGTTTCTCGAGTTGCTGCCGGTTGGTCGTGTTACAGCCTTCGGTCCAGACACTCATCCATCCTGCCGGCACCTCAACTGGCAGCAACTTGAGAACCAAACGGCCTGTGTGGTAACCAATGCCATAGTCGTGAGCTCCTGATGATGGGCATAATGGTGCCCGAAACATGTTGAGCCTAACATAAACATAATAAAGTAATAAGTGGCATCTAGGTGGATTTTATTCTTCAGTTATAAACATATGGAAGTTTATAATGCGGTAGACAGTGTGTCCTGAAAGTCCCTTTATTGAGACGGTGAAGTACGTAACTTGGATTATTTTCACATATTTTAAGTTTTTATGTGCAACAGTTGGCAACACTGGGGCTGTACTACCTTTTGTTTATATCAACTGTTGTGTGACTGGTAAATTTACTAGGAGTTCCCTGGAATGTGACTGTCATCTTCGTAAAGAAATTTTTGGGACATAACAGTATTTATCTTATCATGAAATTTGGTATGCTATTGGGCACTGTATAATCTGCAGTAGATGCAGCATGACTAAATGACCTGAGAAATAAACAACTGTGCTATTCACTGCAGCTTCATTATTCTTGTGCTTGTAGTAGTCATTGTTGGCTTGAGAGAAACGGACGTCATTTAACAATGTGCCCAGCAATTCCAGTCGTTGACTTAGAGGGTTCTTGTAAAAGATCATGTGTTAAGATTGTGTAACGATCAGACGGTAATGTTCAATACTATGATGATGATAAGGAACATTACGTTAAGAACATAATAAATGGCATAAATACCAAATTGAGATTAAGAGTAGCTGCGTTACATTAGAGCCAAATGTTAACTTCAGATGCAGTCATTAATTTACATGTTATCAATGTTGATCTTGATCATTAAATTATTTGATTTTTATTCCATATCAGCAGGTGATATTTGTTTCTCACTCTGATGATTTATACAGCCAATCCAGCTCATATGTTCTTACATATTTTATGTACACGGTATGTAAATTCAAACTTCCATGTCACTTTGTGTTTTGGTATTTTGTGACAGATGTAAATGAGTGTGCTAACAGCCAATGTGACCTCGCTTCAAGTGAATGCATAAACACGGCTGGAGCTTTCCACTGTCGATGTCGTAAAGGGTTTGCTCCGAACTTGGAATGTCGGCCTGTTGGAGACTTGGGACTCACGACAGGAGGCATCCCTGATGATGCTATCACCGTGTCTGATGAGGAAGTTGATTATGACAGAACGGTAATCTTGTAGAAAGAAACAGTAATGGATGAATGGGAAGAATTGTTGAGTGGGATGTCCATCATATGGTTTGAGGTTTTCACAGTTTTATTAGTGGAGGATTATAGGACCTGAGCCTGCCCTTGGCATACGTATATATGCACAGGTTGCCAGGGAAACAATCGGGGGCTGGACAAGCAGAAAACTTGAGGAGTACTGGTGGTCCATTTGTGGACAAATGCAAGCTAAGAGCTTTCTTAAAAGACCCTCTGATAAAATAGCTAGGAAATTACCCAACTTAAACAGAAACCAGCTAAGAATAATGACAAATTTCCAGCAGGACACTGTAATTTAAAAGGACATCTGTCTAAACTGGGGATGGTAGACAGTCCTTAGTGGGACATTTGCACATGGGCATCTGAAGCAACCTGACATGTTCTTTGTGACTGCCTGGCTCTGGCAGTATTAAGATTTAGGCACCTGGGCCATTATTGCTTGAAACCATGTGAATTTGCGGACATCTCCCTCAGCAACGTACAGCTGTTGAGCGCATGAGCGAAGGGTTCCACAAAAGATCAGAAACAGTCAAGATGCAAGGATCACTGTGGTGCCTGCCGTCATGTACTGTACTGTATTGTGCCATACTGTATATCAATGAAGGATGCAGCCTTCTGGAATACGGTGCCATGTGTGTTTGACTGTTCCTTAGATGGGCTACAATTTAATGTTCTGCAGGTTGTTTAAAAGGCCCAAAGTCATGAACTGTACTTTGGCATGTAATGTGTGGATCCAGTCCGGTTGCTGATGTCTTGAGCTTGCAGGTCCAAGTGTTCTTCTGTCATATATTCCGACATCATATTACTGCCACATTCCAATTTAATGTCATTGTTTGTACTGGTTGCTTATTTCTGGCATTTCTGCAACACTGCAGTGAATTTTTAGAAATCTGTGGCAAGGGGAGGCACTTCAGTTTGTTCATTCCAACTGATGATTTCCAAATTTTTTTTTGCACATGCACATTCAGGTTACAATCTGCCAGGATGTTAAGCCATATCAACTGGTAAGTAGTTATCAGTGTTACAGGGGAGCATAATGCCTTTGTCTTCGGAGTCTAGTAGTCTACTTGACTCTGAAGATGAAGGAACTACGCTGCTTAGGAATGTCAGCTTGTATTTACCAGACAGCATGGGGCTACTTCCCAGAAGACTTGAATCTTCATCAGCAGCAGTGTGAGAACCTTAAATCTCACATTTTTTAAAACTTTTCTTTTCTCAGACATGCTGCCTTTGTGGCAAATTGCACCTTTTGAACCTTCTGTCAACATATAGGCCTGACTGTCTTACCAGTCCACTCCATTCTACTCAGCTCTCTTAAATTAGATCTTTGTAACTTTCTTTGTCCTTTATTTGGTTTCTAGCATCAATTTTCATTGTCATTTTGTGTTGTGTCTTTTTACAGTAGTGGTGTAACAGTTATGCATTGCTTGTGTACTTGCATTCATTATGGAGTGGGGTGATTTCAGACCACATAAAGAGAATGGTACAAGGTACAAGAACGTAAAGCTGCTCCTGTCTGTGCCTTTAAGACGTGTAGGGGGAGTAGAGGTATTGCTCCATTCTTTCTTAACCTTGACAGTACACAGAGGTGAGTGGTTAGTTTCATGCCCCACCTGTTTTGCCTCCAGTTCTTATTGAGCAGAAAGCTGGGTGGGCACCAGAGCCAGTCGGTATGTTCTGGAAAAGAGAAAAGTCCTTTGTCTCTGTTAGGATTGGAACCTTGGATCATCCAGCTGGTGTCATACACACTGTGTTACCTGAGCTGTCCTCACTCCCAGAAAGAGAGTGGTAGTGCAGCTAAAACTGCTTACTTACTTATTTACTCCATGGTGCAGAGCCCTTCTTGAGAAGCTAACTGGTTTGCAGCTAGTCAAGATGTTCCCTGCATTTTTTTGAACCCGAAGGTTCATTACTGCACTCACAAGCATCCGCCACCTGTCTCTATCCTGGGCCAGCCCAATCCAGTCCCTATACCCACATCCCACCTCCTGGAGATCCATCCTAATAGTATCCAGCCATCTATGCCTAGGTCTCCCCAGTCATCTCTTTCCCTCCGGTTTCCCCACCAAGACCCTATATGCCCCCCTCTCCTCACCTATATGCGCCACATGCCCAGCCCATCTCATTCTTCTAGATTTTATCACCCACACAATATTGGGTGAGGAGTACAGATCACTTAGCTCCTCATTATGCAATCACCTTCATTCTCCTGTTACCTTGTCCCTCCTAGGTCCAAATATTCTCCTCAACACCATGTTCTCAAACACCCTCAGCTTCCTTTCCTCCCTCAATGTCAGCGACCAAGTTTCACACCCATACAAAACAACCAGCAAAATTATAACATTCTAAAATAATAGGGTGTCTAATCCTAGTCTATACAGAGAATTTCATAGCCTCCAAACAAATAAAAGATGATGATGATGATGATGATAGTACTACCAACAACAACAAAAATTTCACCCAACCACCACCAACAAAATCAACAATCTAAACGAATATAACTACCTATGCCGATGATCAGCGGTAAATATTAATTTGTATTTTTGGAGGACAATGTTCTGCATTGAGACCAAACTGAAGGAACCTTTGAGTACAGCATTTGGCAATAATTGAAATAATCCAAGATGTTATTCAGCATTGCCAATGGAAGTTGAGAAGTTATTTATGTCTACAAAGTGGAGAATAGGAAATCAACTTATGTACTTTTTAAAAAAGGGGTAGCAATTTGAAACAATAGCTAACACATTTTGACAAATTATCCCATGTTTTGGGAAGAATTGAATTGAAACTATAAAATCATTTTTAAATTTCACACATTTTTGTTAAGGTACAATGTCTGCACCTTTGTCATGAATGTGACTGTGTACTGCAACATTTCTTTATATTTTTATGAATACAGATGCCTGATGGTGGCCATGTAAGGCTATAACATGCAGTACAGTTTGACATTAAATAGTTTTCAAAGTTATGTTGTTATAGGTAATTCCTTCACTTTCCTTCTATCTATGTTATTTTGTTGAAGAACCAGTACAGGATGCTGCAGCCTCTAATGTGAAGGAATTGGCATGAAGCTTCTGTAACTCATGTGATAGAGACAGAACTTTTCAACAGTAGAACAAACAGTGCTGTAAAGTGTAGGAGTGCATATTTACTTACATTGATGTTCTGTAGAGGTAGTTTCAATGAAGTTATTATATGGTAGTTGAAGAATAAGAGACCAACTTGATGTCACTAGTTATTAAGTTTTATTTCACGTCTTCTGTGCTCAACGTGTTTCAGACATTAATACATCCATCATCAGGAGCCTGAGACTTTTCTATTGTATCACCACATTGGTCGTGTGTTCTTGTTTCAATGTGTGTTGGAGTTTCGATGAGGCTGGGTTGGGGTGGTATCCATGTAGCAGGCTGCTACATGGATACCACCCCAACCCAGCCACACCGAAGCTTCAACACACATCGAAACAAAAACACATGACCAATGTGGTGATACAATAGAAAAGTCTCAGGCTCCTGATGATGGATGTATTAATGTCTGAAACACGTTGAGCACAGAAGACGTGAAATAAAACTTAATAACTAG
>Ga0136643_10003482_pt1 | contig 21231 bp, 21 predicted proteins | sample TergutLab28metaG_FD_96883 | JGI IMG/M metagenome (GOLD analysis project Ga0136643, IMG submission 96883) | Labiotermes labralis P1 segment gut microbial communities from Petit-Saut dam, French Guiana - Lab288 P1 (version 3) (version 3) | ecosystem: Host-associated > Arthropoda: Insects >...
TAACTCCAACAATCTAATCACCAAAGGCCATCAATCGAATCACCTAACGCTAACAATCGTATCACCTAAGGCCATCATTCGAATCAACAAACGCCATCAATCGAGTCACCTAACGCTAACAATCGAATCACCTAAGACCATCAATCGAATCAACTAACGCCAACAATCGAATCACCTAAAAACAACATTCGAATCAACAAACGCCATGAATCGAATCACCTAACGCCATCAATCGAATCGCCTAACGCCATCAATCGAATCACCTAACGCCAACAATTGAATCGCCTAACGCCATCAATCGAATCATTTAACGCCATCAATCGAATCACTTAAGGCCATCGTTCGAATCACCTAACGCTAACAATCGAATCACCTAAGGCCATCATTCGAATCACCTAACGCCATCAATCGAATCGACTAACGCCATCAATCCAATCACGTAAGGCCATCATTCGAATCACCTAACGCCAAAAATCGAATCACCTAATGCCATCAATCGAATCACCTAAGGCTAACAATCGAATCACCTAAGGCCATCATTCGAATCAACCAACGCCATCAATTGAATCACGTAAGGCCATCAATCGAAACACGTAAGACCATCAATCAAATCACCTAATGCTAAAAATAGAATCACGTAAGGCCATCAATCGAATCACTTAACACCAACAATCGAATCACCTAACGCCACCAATCGAATCACCTAACGCCATCAATCGAATCACCTAACCCCACTATTCGAATCAACTAACGCCACCAATCGAATCACCTAACGCCATCAATCGAATCACGTAAGGCCATCATTCGAATCACCTAACGCCATCAATCGAAACAACTAAGGCCACCAATCGAAACTCCTAACGCCACCAATCGAATCACATAACGCCGTCAATCGAATCACCTAACGCCGTGGATCGAATCACCTAACGTCACCAATCGAATCACCTAACGCCACCAATCGAGTCACCTAACACCATCAATCGAATCACCTAACGCCATCAATCGGATCACCTAACGCTTTCAATCGAATCACTTAAGGCCATCAATCGAATCACCTAACGCTAACAATCGAATCATCTAACACCATCAATCGAATCACCTAACGCCACCAATCGAATCATCTAACACCACCAATCGAATCACCTAACGCCACCAACCGAATCATCTAACGCCACCAATCGAATCACATAACGCCATCAATCGAATCACCTAACGACACTAATCCAGTTATAGATTAAGAAACTTTCAGTCTCTCAGCTACTCACGCAACTTCCACTTCTTATATTCGTTCCCGAATTTACAAAAGGACTCACTGATAATGATAATGAAAATTGGGAAGTGTGTATGAAATTATTTGTGATTCTAGGATTTGGTTTGAAATAGCGGAAGGGGGTAAATGATGTGTGGAAATTAGCAGCCAAGGTACATGGTAATTGTAATAATTGGGTGGGCTGCCGGACTTACACAGCAAATGTATTTAGCAAAGCGGAACTGCTAGATGTGAGGCTGTGGCAGTGACAGTAAAATACTGGCATCAGATTGCATGAGTGGATATAGAAGGTCGGGTAAAGCGGCGCTATGAATGGCAGAAGTTGGGCTGAGAGGTGAAAGAGAAGCTGGACGGCACTGGACTAACTTTTGTGTGGCTGAGTCAACAGGAGTGCAATTTGGGAGAAATGATTAAACTGGTAGAAGAAAACTACAGTGGTTTGGAAAGAAAGTGTGGTGGCAGGTCATTAGTACCGTCTCTAGACATGAATTTAGTTGTGGTAAAAATGATGTATAGGAAACTGCAGTAGAAGCGAAAGGAGCGCTGTTGCGTGGTGGTTTGGAGGGTGTGGAAATTGAGAGGAATTGGGAGAAAACAGCTGAAGGAAGATGGCCGTTATGATTAGGTAAAGATACGTAAAATATATTTTGAGCTGCCCATTTATAGAAAAGGGAGGAAGGAATTTTAAAATAAAAGGTGGTTGAGCGTGGATGAGGAGGTAGCTGGTGCAGAAATATTAAGACGTAGTATTACAGAATTGGTCGTGGATTTAAGTGCAGTTGCATGCATGAAGAATAAGAGCAGACTGAAACAACCCAGAACACGCCTACTGATAATCAGTTGATGCTCTCTCGTCTTTCAGTTTGTTTACAATAGTATGAACACTCAAGAATGCAGAAGTGTGACTTTGCACGATGTTTTGTGGGCGTGTGAAACTTGCTGTCTGACAGTGAGGGAAGAACACGGGCTGAGGAGGAAGTCTGGAGGAGACTGCATAGAGAGGAGCGGTACAAGTGATCAGGTTAGGAAGAATGAGATAGGCAGGGATTATGACACGTTTGTAGGCTATAAGAGGTGTATGGAGGTTCTGGCGAGGAAATCTGTGAGAAAGATACCGCTTGGAAGACGAAAGCTTGGGCAGGAGGATATTACAATGGATCTTCATGAATTCGGTTTAGGGCGTGAATTGGATTGATCTAGCTCAGGATAGAGACAAGTACATATTCTTTTGAACACGGTATGAACCTTCGGGCTTTATAAAATGCAGGGAATTTCTTCACGTGTTGATTTGTTCTTCGTTTCTCGAGAAGGAATCTGCTGCATGCAGTTGTTTATAGTCGGAGTTGCTTCGATGTACGCACGTAAATTTTGAGAAAGTCGCTGCTCAAGAGATTTCGCGTAAGATGAAAGGCATTAGAAGGAAGGCGGCCCAACTCTTTTATAGCCAACATTTATATGTGCATCGTGTAACTGCGTGTCGCAGCACGTGGATGTGCATGTAGCGAAGTTATATTGTGAATCAAACGCAGCACGCCGAGAACCTAATGCAAGTTTCATTTTCGGCCAGTTTTATATACTATAACTTGGATTAGTTGTTAAAATTACAACGCAGGGGGTAGCATCCAGAGACGGTAGGCATCGCTTAAACATTTGTACAAACCTGCCTACAACCTTCTCTGTCGTTGCAGTGTGGCCAAATTTTGTATGCACAACCCGACATTTCCATGCATGCTGCAAACCACCCATGTTATTATTTGGTTGTAAAACACAAATTATGTATTTCATCATCATCATCATCATCATCATCATCGTCATTTTAAAAGTACGGTACAGCACAGTACAGTACAGGGCAGTAGAGTACAGGGCAGTACAGTACAGTAGAGTAAAGGGCAGTACAGTACAGGGCAGTAAAGTACAGTGCGGTAGAGTACAGGGCGGTGCAGTAGAGTACAGTACAGTAAAGTACAGGGCAGTACAGTACAGTGCGGTGGAGGGCAGTATAGTAAATGGCAGTAGAGTAGAGTGCGGTAGAGTACAGTACAGTACAGGGCAGTACAGTACAGTTCACTACATAGCAGTACAGTACAGTACAGTAGAGGGCAGTACGGTACAGTGCGGTACAGTATAGTATAGCAGAGTACGGTAGTGTACAGGGCAGTACAGTACAGTGCGGTAGAGTAAATTACAGTACAGGGCAGTACAGTAGAGTGCGGTAGAGTAGAGTACAGTACAGTACAGGGCAGTACAGAACAGTGCGGTACAGTAGAATACAGGGCAGTACAGTACAGTGAGGTACAGTAGAGTACAGTACAGGGCAGTACAGTACAGTACAGTGAAGGGCAGTAGAGTACAGTAAAGTACAGGGCAGTACAATAGAGTGCGGAAGAGTACAGTACAATAAAGTACAGGGCAGTCCAGTAGAGTAGAGTAAAGCAGAGTGAGGTAGAGTACAGTAAAATACAGTGCGGTACAGTAGAGTACAGGGCTGTAGAGTAGAGTAGAGTACAGGGCAGTACAGTGCAGTACAGTAGAGGGCAGGAGAGTACAGTGCGGTACAGTAGAGTACAGTACAGGGCAGTAGAGTAGAGTACAGTACAGTAAAGAACAGTACAGTACAGTAGAGTACAGGGCAGTAGAGTAGAGTAGAGTACGGGGCAGTACAGTACAGTAGAGAGCAGTACAGTACAGTACAGTACAGGGCAGTACAGTATAGTGCGGTACAGTACAGTACAGTAGAGTGCGGTAGAGAGCAATAGAGTACAGTAGAGTAAAGTACAAGGCAGTAGATTACAGTACGGTACAGGGCAGTAAGTAGAGTACAATAGAGTACAGGGCAGTACAGTACAGTGCGGTACAGTACAGTACAGTATAATACAGGGCAGTACAGGACAGTAGAGTACAGGGCAGTGTAGTACAGTGCGGTACAGTACATTACAGTAGAGTACAGGGCAGTACAGTACAGTAAAGTACAGCACAGTACAGTACAGGGTAGTACAATACGGTACAGTACAGGGCAGTACAGTAGAGTACAGGGCTGTAGAGTATAGTGCTGTAGAGTACAGTACAGTAGAGGGCAGTACAGTATAGAGCGGTAAAGTACAGTAAAGTAGAGGGCAGTACAGTACAGTCCGGTACAGTACAGTACAGAACGGGGCAGTACAATACAGTAAAGTAGAGGGCACTAAAGTACAGTACAGTACAGGGCAGTAGAGTAAAGTGCAGTACAGTACAATACAGTAGAGAAAAGTACAGTACAGTACAGTAAAAGGCAGTAGAGTACAGTAGAGTAGAGTACAAGGCAGTAGGGTACAATACAGTACAGTATACTACAGGGCAGTACAGTACAGTGCGGTAGAGTACAGTAGAGTAGAGTGCGGTATAGTACAGTACAGTACAGTAGAGGGCAGTACAATACAATACAATACAGTGCAGTACAATACATTGCGGTACAGTACAGAAGAGTACAGGGCAGTAGAGTACAGTACTGTACAGTAGGGGGTAATAGAATACAGTACAGTAGAGGGTAGGACTGTATAGTAGAGTACAGGGCAATACAGTAGAGTACAGGGCAGTACATTACAGCGCGGTAGAGTACAGTACAGTACGGTGCGGTAGAGGTCAGTAGAATACAGAAGAATAGAATACAGTGCAGTAGAGTACAGTAAGGTACAGGGCAGTACAGTAGAGTAGAGTAGAGTATAAGGCAGTACAGTACAGTGCGGTACAGTACAGTAAATTAAAGTAAAGAGCAGTAAAGTAGAGTACAGTACAGGGCAGTACATTACAATACAGGGAAGGGCAGTACAGTACACTAGAATACAGAGCAGTACAGTACAGAAAGGTACTCTATAGTACAGTACAGAACAGTAAAGTAGAGGGCAGTACAGTACCGTACAGGGCAGTACAGTACAGTGCTCTAAAATAGAGTACAGTACAGTGCGGTACAGTACAATACAGTACGGAGCAGTACATTATAGTACAATAGTGGGCAGTACAGTACAATACAGTAAAGAGCAGTACTGTACGGTGCGGTAGAGTACAGTACAGTACAGGGCGGTAAAGTACAATAGAGTATATTACAGTTCAGGGCAGTAGAGTAAAGTATAGTAGAGGGATGTACATTAGAGTAAAGTACAGGGCAGTAGAGTACAGTAAAGGGCAGTACAGTACAGTGCGGTAGAGTAGAGTACAGTAGAGTGCGGTAAAGTTCAGTACAGTACAGTAGAGTAAAGTACAGGGCAGTACAGTACAGTACGGAACAGTACAGGGCAGTATAGAAAGGTGCGGTACAATACAATACAGTACAGTACAGGGCAGTACAGTTCAGTGCGGTAGAGTACACTACAGTACAGGGCAGTAAAATACAGTGAAGTAGAGTACAGTACAATGCAGGGCAGTACAGTACAGTACAGTACAATACAGGGCAGTACAGTACAGAGCGGTACAGTACATTACAGTAGAGGGCAGTACAGTACAATACAGTACAGTACAGGGAAGTACAATACAGTACAGTACAGGGCAGTACAGTACAGTACAATACAGGGAAGTAGATTAAAGTAGAGTACAGGGTAGTACAATACAGTGCGGTACACTACAGTACAGTACAGGACAGTACAGTAGAGTGCGGTAAAGTACAGTACAGTACAGGGCAGTACAATAGAGTAGAGTAAAGGGCACTAAAATACAGGAGAATGCAGGGCAGTACATTAGAGTGAGTTACAGTACAGTACAGTACAGGGCAGTAGAGTAGAGTGCGGTACAATAGGGTACAGTACAGGGCAGTACAACACATTCAGTACAAGCAGTCCAGTACAGTGCGTTACAGTACAGTACAGTAGACTACAGGTCAGTACAATACAGTACAATAAAGTACAGGGCAGTACAGTAGAGTACAGTACATGGCAGTACAGTACAATAAAGTAGAGTACAGGGCAGTAGAATAGAGTACAGTAAAGAGAAGTACATTAAAGTACAGAACAGGGGCAGTATATTAGAGGACAGTAGACTACAGTGCGGTACAGTACAGTAGAGTGCAGTGAAGTACAGTACAATACAGTACAGGGCAGTACAGTACATTAGAGTACAGGGCAATAGAGTAGAGTGCGTTACAGTATAGTACAGTAAAGGGCAGTACAATACAGTGCGGTACAGTAGAGTACAGTACACGGCAGTAAAATACAGTGCAGTACAGGGCAGTAAATACAGTGCGGTACAGTACAGTAAGTACAGGGCAGTACAGTACCATTCAGGGCAGTAGAATAAAGTACATTACAGGGCGGTACAGTACAATACAGTAGAGTAAAGACATTAGAGTACAGTAGAGTACAGGGCGGTAGAGTACAGTAGAATACAGAGTAGTAAAGTACAGGGAAGTACATTACAGGGTAGTACATGGCGGTAGGTTGCAGTGCGGTAAAAAAAGGTCAAATACAGAATAGTCGATTGCAGTGCGGTACAGTACCGTACAGTAAAGTTCAGTACAGTACAGTGTGGTACAGTACAGTACAATACAGGGCAGTGCAGTACATTCCGGTACAGTAGAGTACAGTACAGGGCAGTAAAGTATATTACAGTACAGGGCAATACAATACAGTGCGTTACAGTACAGTACATGGCCGTAAAGTACTATAGAGTAAAGTACAATACAGGTCAGTACAGTACAGGGCAGGACAGTACAGTACAGTACAGGGCAGTACAGTACAGTAGAGTACAAGGCAGTGCAGTACAAGGCGGTGTAGTACAGTACAGTAGTGGGCAGTGCAGTACAGGGCAGTACAGGACAATAGAATACAGTAAAATACAGTGCGGTACAATAGAGTACGGTAAAAGGCAGTACAATACAGTACAATACACTATAGGGCAGTACAGTACAGTGTAGTACAGTACAATAAAGTGCAGTACAATACAGGGCAGTACAGTACAGGGAAGTACCATACAGGGCGGTACAGTAGAGAACGGTACAGTACAGGGCAGTACAGTAGAGGGCAGTACAGTACAGGTCGGTACAGTGAAGGGTGTTACATTACAGGGTGGTAGAGTAGAGTTTGGTACAGAACAGGGCGGTTTAGTACAGTACAATACAGGGCAGCAGAGTATAGTAGAGTACATTACAGGGCTCTACATTACAGGGCGGTACTGTACAAGATGGTACATTAAAGGGCGTTACAGTACAATACAATACAGGGCAGTACAGTACAATACAGGACATGAAAATACAGTAGAATAAAGTACAGTACAGGGCTCTAATGTACAGTAAAGTACAGGACAGTACATTACAGGGCAGTACAGTACAGTAAAGAGCAGTAGAGTACAGTAGATTACACGGGGGTACAATACACGGCGGTACAATACACGGTGGTAGAATACTGGGCGGTATAGTACAGTACATTACAGAGCAGTACATTACAATAGAGGGGAGTACATTACAGTACAGTACAGGGCAGTACAATACAGGACAGTAGAGTAAAGTGCGGTACAGTACAGGGTAGTAGAGTACATTAGAATGCAGTAGAGTACAGGGTAGTACAGTATGGTAGAGTAAAGGGCAGTATAGTACAGTAGAGTACAGGGCAGTACAGTATAGGACAGTACAGTACAGTGCGGTACAATACAGTGTAGTAGAGTACAGTGCAGTACAGTACAGTACAGGGTAGTACAGTACAGAACAGTACAGTACAGGGCGGTACAGGAGATCGCGGGAAAGTACAGGACAGCACAATACAGGGCTTTTCAGTACAGGGCGGTATAATAGATTACAGTACTGTACAGGTAAGTTGAGTACAGGGCAGTAGAGTACAGAGCGGTTAAGTAGAGTAGAGTAGAGGGCAGTAGAGTACAGTGCGGTACAGTAAACTACAATACAGGGCAGTACATTACAGGGCAGTTCAATACAGTTGATTACAGGGCATTGCAGTACATTGAGGTACAGTACAGTACAGTAGACGGTAATATAGTACAGGGCGGTAGAATACAGTACAGTACAGGGCAATATAGGACAGTAAAGTACAGGGCAGTAGAATACAGTACAGTACAGGGCAGTACATTACAATAGAGGGCAGTATATTACAGTACGGTACAGGCAGTACAGTACAGGACAGTACAGTACAGTGCGGTACAGTACAGGGTAGTAGAGTACATTACAGTGCATTACAGTACAGGGTAGTACAGTATGGTAGAGTAAAGGGCAGTAGAGTACAGTAGAGTATAGGGCAGTACAGTACAGGACAGTAGAGTACAGTGCGGTACAATACAGGCTAGTAGAGTACAGTACAGTGCAGTACATTACAGGGTAGTACAGTACAGAGCAGTACAGTACAGGGCGGTACAGTAGATGGCGGGAAAGTACAGGGCAGTACAATACAGGGCTTCACAGTAGAGGGCGGTACAATAGAGTACAGTACTCTACATGTAATTTGAGTACAGGGCAGTAGAGTACAGTGCCGTAAAATACAGTAGAGTAGAGGGCAGTACAGTAGAGTGCGGTACAGTAAACTACAGTACAGAGCAGTACATTACAGGGCAGTTCAGTACAGTAGATTACAGGGCAGTAGAGTACATTGAGGTACAGTACAGTACAGTAAACGGCAATATAGTACAGTGCGGTAGAATACAGTATAGTAAAGGCAGTAGAGTACAGTAATATACAGGGCAGTAGTGTACAGTATAGTACAGTACAGGTCAGTACAGTACAGTACAGTACAGTAATGGGCAGTACAATCAATTACAGTACAGGGCAGTACAGTAAACTACAGTAGAGTACAGGGCAGTAGAGTACAGTACAGTAGAGGGCAGTACAGTAAATTTCAGTTTAGTCTGTACAGTACAGGCAGTAGAATACAGTGCGTTAAAATACAGTACATTACAGGGCGGTACTGTATAGTGCGGTACAGTACAGTAGATTACAGGGCAGTAAAGTACAATACAGTACAGGGCAGAGTAGTAGAGTACAGTAAAGGGCCGTATATTAGAGTGCGGTAGAGTGCAGTACAGTAAAGGTCAGTAAAGTACAGTGCGGTACAGTGCAGTAGAGTACAGGGCTGTAAAGTACAGTACAATAAAGAGCAGTAGAATACATTGCGTTCAGTACAGTACAGTACAGTGCGGTAGGGTACAGGGCAGTACAGTACCGCTTACGGCAGTACAATACAGTACATTACAGGGCAATACATTACAATACAGGGCAGTACAGTACAATATGGTAGAGTACAGGGCAGTAGATTACAGTGCAGTACAGGTCAGTACATTACAGTACAGTACAGGGCAATGCAGTACGGTATATTGCAGTAGAGTACAGTATAGTACAGTACAGGGCAGTAGATTACAGTACATTACAGGGCAGTACAGTACAGTACAGTACAGAGCAGTACAGTACAGGCAGTACAGGGCAGTGCAGTACAGTGCGGTGAAATACAGTACAGTTCAGTGCTGTACAGTGCAGTGTGGTAGAGTACAGTACAGTACAGGGCAGTTATATACAGTGCGGTACAGTACAGTAGAGTACAGGCCAGTAGAGTACAGTGCGGTACAATACAGTAAATACAGTGCACTAAATTACAATACTGTACAGGGCAGTACAATACTGTGTGGTAGATTACAGTACAGTACAGTACAGGGCAGTACAGTACAGTACAGGGCAGTACAGTACAGTACAGTACAATGCAGGGCAATAGAGTACAGTGCGGTTCAGTACAGTACAATACAGTGCAGTATAGTACAGGGCAGTATATTATAATACAGTACAGGGCGGCACAGTACTGTGCGATTCAGTATAGTACTTTAAAGTGCAGCACAATACAGGGCGGTACAGAAGATGGCAGTCGATTACACTACAAAACAATGCGATACAGTAGAGTACAATACAGGGCAGTACAGTACAACACATTACAGCACAGTACAGGGCAGGACAATACAGTATAGTACAGGGCAGTACAGTACAAGGTAGTAGATTACAGGGCGGTAGAGTACAGTACTGTTCTGGTCAGTGCTGTAGAGGCAGTACAGGCAGTACAATACGGTAAAATACGGGGCGGTACAATGCATTACGGTACAGGACAGTACAGTACAGTACAGTACGGTAGAAGGCAGTACAGTACAGGGTAGTACAGTACATGTTAGTAGAGTACAGTAAGATTTAGTATAGTACAGGGCATTAGAATAGAGAGCGGTACAGTACAGGGCAGTACAGTACAGGTCGGTACAGTTCAGGGCGGTACGTTAAAGTTTGTTACAGTACAGGTTGGTATTGTAAAGTTTGTACAATACAGGGCGGTATAGTACATTACAATATAGGGCAGTACATTACAGTAGAGTACTTTACAGTGCGGTACAATAGAGGGCGGTACTGCACAAGGTGGTACAGTACAGGGCGGTATAATACAGTACAGTACAGTACAGGGCAGTATAATGCAGTACAGGGCAGTAAAATACAGTACAATACATTTCAGTAAAGAGCTCTACAGTACAGTACAGTACAGAGCTGTACAATACAGGGCAGTACAGTACAGGGCAGTAGAGTATAGGGCAATACAGTAGAGTACAGAGCAATACAGTACAGTAGAGTACAGGGGGTACAATACAAGGCGGTACAGTACAGGTTTGTACAATACAGGGCTGTATAGTACACTACAGTACAGGGCAGTACGTTACAATAGAGGGCAGTACAGTACAGTACAGTACAGGGCAGTACATTACAGTAGAGTAAAGGGCAGTACAATACAGTACATTACAGGGCAGTACAGTACAGGGCAGTACAATACAGGATAGTAGAGTACAGTACAGGGCAGTACAGTACATGTCGGTACAGGAGAGGGCGGGACATTAAAGGGCAGTACAATACAAACGGTACAGTACAGTTCGGTATAATAGAGGGCGGTAGATTACTGGGCAGTACAGTACAGGACGGTACAGTAGAGGGCGTTAAAGTACAGGGCAGTACAGTAGAGGGCAGTACAGTACACGTCGGTACACTAGAAGGCGGTACAGTACGGGGCGGTGCAGTACAGGATGGTACAGTACAGGGCGGTGCAGTACAGTGCGGTACAGTACAGGGCGGTACAGTACAGAGCAGTAAAGTACAGGGCAGTAAAGTACAATTCAGTCCATTATATTACAGTACAGGGCAGTACAGTACAAGGAAGTAGAATACAAATCGGTACAGTACAGGGCGGTGCAGTGCAGGGCAATTCAGTACAGGGCGGTAGAGTACAGGCTGTACATTACGGGGCCGTAGAATACAGGGCAGTACAGTACAGGGCGGTACAATACAGGGCCATACATTACAGGGCCATACAGTAATCGCAGGTACAGTACAGGGTAATAGAGTACAGGGCAGTACAGTACAGGGCGGTATAATACAGGGCCATACATTACAGGGCCATACAGTAATCGCAGGTACAGTACAGGGCAATAGAGTACAGGGCAGTACAGTACAGGGCATTACATTAAATGGCAGTGCAGAGCAGTACAATACAGGGCAGTATAGTACAGGACAGTACAGTACAGGGCTGTACAGGGAAGTAGAGTAGGGTGCAATACAGTACATGACAGTACAGGGCAGGGCAATGCAGGGCAGTGCAGTACATGGTGGTATTTTACAGGTCGGTAGAGTACAGGGATTTATATTACGGGACGTGAAAGTACAAGGCAGTACAGTACAGGGCAGTACAACACAGGGCTGTACAGTACAATACAGGGCGGTAGAGTACAGGCCAGTACAGTACAGGGCAGTGCAGTACAGGGCAATAGATTTCAGGGCAGTGCAGTAGAGGTATTTCAGTACAGGTCATTACAAAGCAGGACAATACAGGCAGCACAGTACAGAGCAGTAAATTACAGGGCAGTACAGTACAGAATAGTACAGTACAGGGCAGTAAAATATTGGGCAATATGGTACAGGTCATTACAATACAGGGCCGTACATTGCAGGGAAATACATGGCAGTACACTACGGGCCAGTACAGGGCAGGGCAGTACAGAGCAGTACAGTACAGGGCAGTAGAGTACAGGGCAGTACAGAGCAGGACAATACATAACACTACAGTAGAAGGCAGTACAATACAGGGCAGTGCACGGCAGTACAATACAGGGCAGTACAATACAGTGCATGGGAGTACAGTACAGAGCAGTACAGAGAAGGAGAGAACACTGCAGGGCAATACAGTGCAGTACGGGGAAATACAGTACAGGGCAATACAGAGTATTACATTACAGGCCAGTTCAGTACATGGAATTACAGGGCATTACAGTGCAGGGCAGCACAATACAGGGCAGTACAGTACAGTTCAATACAGCGCAATACAGAGCAGTACATTACACGGCAGTGCATTACAGGGCAGTACAGTGTAGTACAACACAGGGCATTACAGTGCAGGGCAGTACAATACAGAGCAGTACAAAGCAGTACATTTCATGGCAGTACAATACAGGACAGTACAGTAAAGGACATAAAGTGCAGTACAGGTCAGTAAAGTACAGGGCAGTAAAGGCAGTACAATACAGGACAGTACATTTTATGGCATTACAGTACAGGGCAGTACAGTACAGGGCGGTATAATACAGGGCAATACTGTACAGGGCAGTGCAATACAGGGCAGTACGTACAGGGTAGTACAGTACAGGGCGTTACGGTACAGGGAAGTACATTACAAGGCAGTACAATACATTGTTATACAATACAGGGCAGTACAGTGCATGGCAGTACAGTACAGGTCATTATTGGGCAGTACGTTACAGGGAATTACATTACAGGGCAGTACAATACAGGGCAGTTCATTACAGGGCAGTACATTTCAGGGCAATACAGTGCATTTCAGTACAGAGCAGGACAGTACAGGGCAGTACATGTTAGTACAGTACAGGGCAGTACCATACAGAGCAATACAGAGCAGTACAGTACAGGGCAATACAATACGGAGCAGTATTCTAGAGGGCAGTACAATACAGGGCAGTACAGTACAGGGCAATACAGGGCAGTACATTACAGGCAGTACAGGGCAGTACATTACAGGCGGTACACTACATGGTAGTACAATACAGGGCAGTACATGATAGTACAATACAGAGCAGTGCAGTACAGAGCAATACAAAGCAGTACAATACAGGGCTGTACAGTACGGGGCAATACAATACAGGGCAGTACAGGGAAGTACAATACAATGCAATACAGTACAGAGCAGTGCAGTACAGGGAAGTACAGGACAGTACAATACAGGGCATTACAGTACTGAACAGTACAATACAGAGCAATACAGGGCATTACCGTACAGGGCAGTACAATACAGGGTATTACAGTTCAATACAGTTAAGGTCAGTACGTTACAGTGCAGTACAGAGCAGTACAATACAGGGTAATACAGTACAGTGCATTACATTTTAGTACAGTACAGGGCAGTACAATACAGACCAATACAGAGCAGTAGAGTACAGGGCAGTTCAGTCCGGGGCAGTACAGTACAGTGCAGTAGAGTGCACAATACAGGGCCGTATATTACAGAGGAATAGAATATAGGGCAGTACACTACAGGGAAATACAGTGCAGTACAGTACACGGCAGTACATTATAGGGCAGTACATGGCAGTACATTACAGGTCAGTACAGGGCGGTACAACTCCGGGGGCGATCAGTGAGTGTCTGGTTTTGACGGCAATTCGTTGGCATTTTAAATATACTGTTACGCGGTTTTCTGTTTTCAATCTGACGAAAGCGCTGCAATATTCTACTGTTCTTGACTGACAGTCGTAATATAATTGTATACTCAAACGCAACACAATTCTTTAAATTATTTTTTTATCTTTGGAAAGTTAATTTTTTTTGACTCAGAACTCTCCTCACTTGACAAAAACTGCCTGTCGTTTTCAGGTTCAGGTCTGTGAGTAACAGCGCTTTAAAGGACTAGAGACTGGTGCTGATTGGATTCAGCTATGGAAATGACGTAAGCCGGATGGTGACGTGAAGCATGTGCATACGGATTGGCTATATAACTATATAGCTATCGTTAGGTTGCTGAAATGGTGCAGATGGGGGTCTGTAGGTTATGTAAAATGCAGGGCAGAAGCTTGAAATTGGATAGGTGTGGGGTGGGAGGGGAATTGTGAAGGAAACTAAGATAATAATCTAGCCGTAATTTGAAGAACAGCAGTAAATGGATGGCAGAGGAATGACCGTGATTGGATTCCAGCAGCTCAAGAAAGCTCTCACTGGATGATGATTATCCTTTTCCATACAAATAGAAATATTCTGGTAGCTCTTCCTACCTTAAGCTCTCAAAGAAGACCGTTTACTAAGAATTTGGTTACAAATTTGGTTAGAAATTTTAACATCTGAAGGCTAAGGTATTTTTTAAAATAGGGTTTCCTCTTGCATACGCTGTAAGTTGTCTCAGGTTCTTAATTCCTACAGGTCAAATTAATATTATTCGTATTAATATCTAAATAATCAATGTGGAAACAAACTGAGGTAATGAGAAACTCATAACAACCATCCCCAGTACAGGTTATGATAGATGACAGAGTCGGAGAATGCGTAGAATTTAAACTTTTTGGGTAGCGTGATAACGTGTAACGAAGATATACATGTGAAATTTTATCCAGGATTGCCGTCACACAAGCAGCATTCAAACAGAAGACTCTTTTTACCAGCAAATTGGATTAAAATTTAAGGAAGAAACTATTCAAGTGCACCATTTGGAGCAAAGCTTTGTACGGTGCTAAAACTTGGACACTTTGAAACGTATGAGTATATCAGAAATTCCTGGAAAAATTTGAAGTGTGATGCTTGACGAACTTTTAATTTTTTTTTTTTGCCTTTTCAGTATAACAGTTTTTATATCTCAGTTACTTTAAGATGACTAGCTAAGTCTGAGATGGCTTATTAAAATATTAAACCTTTTGACAGATTTGTTTTTAAGTGATACAATTCTTCGATTAAGCTGTCTATAAAGAAACGCTATGAATTAGTATTATTATCCTATAATTTCAAAACCGTGATATTGTCAGGTACAGATGAAGATGGATGAAGTGTGCAAGAACTGTATCCCTGCACGTTACAAGTTAATTTCTCTCAGAGAAACGTCTTGAAACAAGGCCACTCTTTCTATATACCATTGATTTTCAATCACTACTTTAAATTGACTGACCGCTCCCTCCTCCTCCCCCCACCCGATTGGTAAGATATGTTAAATGTCAAACATGCGGTGCAGTGGTCTTCAAAATTCCAATATCTATGGAACTCTTATATTTCTGTGGAAGCCCTATGAAGAAAAGCGTACGTTGACGTGCAAAAATAAAATACGATATTTAAAATCCTGACCTGTTATTTAAAGAAATATTTTTTTTGCGTATGTATGAAAAATAAAGTTTTATTATTGGTCATTAGCACTGAAAGTAAACTCACCACCTTTTTTGCACAAGGTGGGGAGGACAACAAAATGCAATTCAAATTTATCGATTTTTTTTACAAATTTTCTTATGCAGAAAGCGTGTTTTCGTAACCTATAAAAGTTGCCAGAGAAAAGCCAGGGCTTCGTGTGACACAGTTTCTGTACCGCTGATTAGTAATTCTCCTACCAGAGAATTCGGCGCCAGCGGTGTGTTTGGTGCCGTCCTGATGACTGGAGCAGCAGCAACAGATGAGGTACTTGTCTGAGCACAGGAAACAGAATAATGCTCACTGTGTCAGAGACTGTACCATGTACCGCCGAAACGTGTTGGAATACAATTTTATTTGATAAGAGCCTTTTACAGTCATTACCAAGTGCGTGTTGCTGGAACAGCTGTGAGATAGTAACTTGATACAGCAGCACGATGAAAACAACAGTGCGAAATTTAATCGTACTGTGTTTAGGATGTTTTTCGCACTGGCGAGCAGAGATAATTTGCAGACAGCGAGTCGGCACTTCTCTTAGAGAGGACACTCGATTAGGCAGCAGATAATCGCATTAGTTTTGCTGCACTGAGGTGAGAACTGAGGGACGTGACAGGCCGAATTTACCAGCGGAATATACAGGAATGATAATAACTTCCAGTAAGACAAGAAATTTGACTGCGAAAATAGTAGAGTTCACACATCATAGATCTCCAGACTTCGCATTTGTGTTCTGAATTTTCAAAATATCTTTTTCGTCATTTGAATTAAATAGCTGGAGTATTCCATGAGACTGGAAATGGGATTTTCTAATCTCTCCTTGCACTGCTTTCAAATACTGCCACAATACACGAAACACAGTTCAGACTGGATATATTGCATTTGACAGTGTAATGGCCGTACAAAATTTGCAACTCGGAACCAACCATTCCGCTGAATAAATCTCCCATTACAACCTGCATGGACTAATGAAATCGCAAAATAATTCGCGATGTTCTTCCAGATACGATCTACATTACCAAAGAGCTTGCTCTTATTATGCAGCCATCCTTGAATGTCCTCTTGCTTCAGTTAGCAGTAGATGAACAAGAACTTGCGAGGACTCGGATATCTTCTTCAGGTTAACTGAGCCCCTGATTATGGAAAGTTTTATATGTAAATTTTCTATCTCGGAGTGTCTGGGTGACATTGGGGGTAGTAAGATTTGTTTGAGAGTATTTCTGTGTAATGACGGGCAGCCATGTCTGTCCTGTGTGTAATGAACAGCAGCCATTAGAATCTGAAGTTTGAGTAATGTGTAGTTAGATCACCCTTATTATAGAACTCTGTGCCAGTTTATCCAAGTGTCGACATAGCACTTTGCCTCTTTCTGGAATTACATGTGCCCTAAGTTAATATAGAATTGTGGTTTAAGATTCAAACGCGTTCAGCAGGACTGGCTTCTCACAACTTAACTGAATCGTCGTCAGTAATTAAAAATAAAATTTAAATCGTACAAACGTCAGCGATATCACTGGTGATATTACGAACACGCAACGGAAGTTACTTGCGCTGCAATGTACAACATAATTTAATTTCGACAGTCCCTAACCCTTAAACCCCCGTGGCTAGCAGCACAAGAGTTGCTCCTAAAATATCTGCATTCTGTCTGCACAGAGCCTTTTGCATTCAATAACGTGCTTGCAACAAACATGAGTTTTAGCCGTGCACGAAAAAATATGTGCTCTTCGACTGGCTTGAGAGCTAGCTCTCTGTCTCGTGGACAAAAATGGATGTGATTTTGAAGCCTTCGAGTGATCGTGGACGAAAACTGACAGCCCCTATTCCCCAAGTCCAATTCGAAATCTGGATCTTCCCCTTTCTGTCCCTCCCCCTGGTTTGCCTTCCAGTAGATTCGTTACTGTCTTTAGCCGTCCATTCTTACAGCATATCCAAGCCACTTCAATATACATACTTTAATCACATTCAAATTTCTAGAGATTTCAGTATATTTTAAATTTCCTAATTATTATTTATTCTACATAACCATCTTCATATGTTGGCACATATAGTTTTTTTTTCAAGACTTTCCTTTCCCCGATCAATAAGGCTCTTCCAATCCATCAGGGTCCGTGATTCGGCACCGTTGGAACACATTTCGTGCCATCATTATTTTGTACAGCCCTCCTCCTACTGAGAGTGTTATATGTCTTTCGTTTAGTACATGGCCTAATGTACGGTGATATTTATGACCAGCAATGATTCTGTCACAGCATTATTTGTGTTCGCAAAATTTCAGCACTAAATGTGTAGACAAGCTTATTTGTAACCTTACTTGTATTTTTTGTAAGAATAGCATGATGATGATCTCCTGAAGGGCAAAACGTGTAGCTTGTATTGTGAAAACAAAGAAGTTTGTCTTGGTAGCAAATTAAGGTGAGCTGGACCGTTTGCTTTGACTGAACACCAGCTGGTATTTAAGTTTGTTTTAGTTTTGTACTGGTTCACATTTTGAGGATTAATATAAACACTTATTTTATTTTTTAAATTATTTAATAATGTATTTCGCTTCTCAATCCCTCAATGTGTTGCCGTTTTTCTTGAAAATAGCTGGTCCATTTACCCTTACGTTCTAACTATTGCATGATGCTATTTTTATGTCAATCGTCTCGTTGGGATGTGTACACTTGAACGGCATGAACACTTTGTATACTTGAACGGCATGAACACCTTGTTTGTACACTTGAACGACATAAACACTTAGCTGAGCGCCACTTCACACTTGTTTCACTATCAACGGAAACACATCCATGCTGTGGCAAACCCATAACTATGCTGTGTAGGGAACTAAGGAATAGCATAAATATGCATAAAATTAACACAGGGTGAATTCAGTTGTGAGCTTCAGCTGTTGACATTGTGTATTTGTGACACGGTAAAATGTACGTATTTATATGTTTAAGAAGATGGCTTAAGATAGTTGTGTATCTGTTCATTCAAGCTTTCAAAATCGAGGACGATGTAAAGTACTGAAGAATAAAACTGAGTAGTGTCTTGGCACTGCGGACTGTCAGTCTGTCAGTCTACTGGCATAGTCGCCTGTTGAAATTCTGGTTATGTACGCCGAGTTACAGCAGCGTGGCTAGGATTTTGGCAGCGTCCGGAGCGAGTTACCACAGCGACTGCCCTTCACGACAGTTCTACACTTTTAGAAGATTACAGTTATTTATTGAGTTTCTTTTATTGGACTCAGCAATATCGCAGTTGTTGAGCTTAAAAAGTTTTAATTTGAAATATTGCATTTGCCACCCCTTCGACTCTGCTGCCTGGGGCGGCGAGGACACTCACCCCCCCCCCCAGCTACATCCCACCTTGTTTATTTATTGTTGTAAATCTGTTTGTCATGTTAATAGCAGAGGGTATAATTTGCTTACTTATTGTGTAGGGAATTGATTCAAGTAATTTAGTAATAATGCTAATATGACTCGTTTTTCAATGTATGTTTTAAGACGAGGTCGAATCTACGTGATATCGATATTGATTTTTTTATGAATTAATTTTTCCAAATGAATGATGGTGTTCTTTACATCGTGTGGAAGAGCTGGTGGACAGACTGCCGGAAACTTTTCCACACGATACAAAGAACATTTGCATTCTCCGAGGTCCAATCTTGATTCGTATTCTGCAGTCTGCAGTAATTCCTCTTGCACCAAAATCAACTGCTCTAGGCGAAATCAAAATGCCCTCTCCCAAACGATTCTGATAATCTGCCTGTGTTTAAAACTCGCGTTCCTTACATTACCTTACACCAACCTGATGTCTGTTGGCACTCATTGTTTCTAAGCAACCTGCAGCCTTGTTGGTAGCTACAACCTGTCGTATCGCAACTGTGCCCACCTCAAGTCTCCAGACTAGTGCAATCGTTGCGTATAGTCATAAATGTAATTACTGGTGCTTGTGGCAGAGATGCATGACTGCTGCTCGTCTCATCATAATCGTGCAGGCCGTGTATTGCAGTATTGCAGTATGCTCTTGTTGCAGGCGACTACATTAAGGACAAGTACGACGGTGCGACAGAAGTGCGCATTAACAGGCGGGGACGCCTGCAGATACGGGACCCGCGGTTCAGTAAGCCCACAGCCAACGATCTGGTGTACATCGATGAGTCTCCGAACTACTGCGTCCGCAACATGAGTGTCGGCTCCCTAGGTAAAACTTCTTTATTAGCACAACAATAATAATAATAATAATAACAATGAACAAACGAATCCGATGGAGCCGAGAGGAGATGAAGGAAGTGGTGTGGTGTTTGACATACATCAAAGAAATGACATTAAGAGAGAACTGCAAGGAAGTATATAAATTATGGAGAGACAGGAACTCAGTGGCTAGAATTAATCTGGATGCAAAGGCATTGTTGAACCAGAAGAACTACATTTTAAAAGCTCAGAGATTAACGGCTGTCGAAATTAACGAGATAAGAGAAAATATTAGACTTGAAATAGGAGAAGCCACAGAAGATTACACAAACGAGGTGAATGGCGACAGAACAGATGCAAATGAAATAGAGTACCAGAAGAGAGACAAAGAAAATGAAAACACTGACTGTGGTAAAGCGGAGATTAATAAACATCCAAGCGCCGAAGTAGAGCAGCACGCAGTTAAGAATAAACTAAAGGAAGACCTTCAAATAATGTGGCATAAGGTGAGGCTCCTACAAATATATGAAAGAGAAAAGCTGCCAAAACTAAAAACAAACAGTAAATTAACAAAGCTTCAAGAAGAAATAAATGGAGTAATTGAAGAACTTTTAGAAGAAGATGAAATGAATATAACAGACATAAACAAACTGATATATGCTGCAGCCACAATTATGACACAAATACTGAACGAGTCTAGTGAAAGATACAAAAAATAGAAGAAATGTTAAGTTTTGGAAAATAAGAATGCAGAAACAGATAAGCAGCTGGAGAAAAGAGTTATCTATAATAGCTGAAACTGGAACAGGCTTTGATAATGGAAAGCTTAACAGGAAAAAGAGGAAGATTTAAAAAAAATATAGAGTGACAAATGCTAGGGAAGCTGCACAGTTGACAGAAACATTGAAGCACAAATTGCAAGCAAAAGCCCAAAGAAATGGAAGGTATGAAAAAAGGGAAACCCAGTATAGTCAGAATAAGATGTTTACAGAAGACACCAAAAAATTTTACAAGAACTTGGGCGTGAAGAATATAGAAGCCAGAGAACCTCCGTCTATGGCAGAAACAGAGACTTCTGGAAGTCACTATGGGGAGAAGAAGCACAGCATAATGAAAGAGCAGAATGGATAAGAAGGGAACAGGAAAGGAAAGTAAGTCGTATGGGATGGATGCCTATACAGATTAGGGAAATTACTTCATATTTGTCTAAAGCTCACAATTGGAAATCTCCTGGAAGTGATCAAATACAAAATTACTGGCTTAAAGCTTTCCCATCTACTCACAAGCATATTACAAAAAATTTCAGTGCTATAATAGAGGAACCGGAGAAGGCACCTGACTGGCTGACCACAGGAATAACTTACTTGATACCAAAATCAGGAGACAGCAAGGAAGTCAGAAACTACCGACCTATCACATGCTTA
>Ga0136643_10003483_pt1 | contig 21230 bp, 10 predicted proteins | sample TergutLab28metaG_FD_96883 | JGI IMG/M metagenome (GOLD analysis project Ga0136643, IMG submission 96883) | Labiotermes labralis P1 segment gut microbial communities from Petit-Saut dam, French Guiana - Lab288 P1 (version 3) (version 3) | ecosystem: Host-associated > Arthropoda: Insects >...
CAGAGGGTGGGTAGAGGTATAGCTCTACTCTTCCATGACCGCGGCACTAGAAGGTGGTGAGTGGTCAGCAGCACGCCCCGGCCGCACTTTACCCCCGGGAAAGACCCGGTACCCATTTTACAGAAGGTTGGGTGGGTCTCAGGGCCGGTATGGACGGGCGGAAAATCTCGTCCCCACCGGAATTCGATCCCGGACAGTCCAGTCTGTAGCACAGTCGCTATACCGACTAGGCTACCCGGTCCCACATTGTAATGTTAGTACTCTTGTAAAGCTACCGTGAGGATGAGCGCAAAACAACCGAATGTTGGTAATTAATAACAAGTGATAAAACACAATTTACTAAAAGTGCATTTGTTGTTTCCATTACATGAGTTTCGATGTTCCTTTAATACACTGATATGGACATATGAAGTACAATGAAAGAAAATAATCGTATGGGCCTCTGACGTTTAAGATCGTTTTAAAAAGACAGAGGCGAAACGAAGATGTCAACTGTTAAAACTGGTGACAGCTGAATTAAAAATAGAATAATTTAGCAATTGTGGGGGGCACGCGGTGGCGCAGTTGGGTGCGGCACTGCGCTACAAGCTGGAAGGTCGCGGGGTTCGATTCCCAGGGATATCATTGGAATCTTTCACTATCGCCCTGGGTTTGACTCAGCCTCTAATAGATGAGTACCAGGAATACTTCCTGGGGGGTAAAGGCGTCCGGTGCTTAGGGCTGACAAATTTACCACCTTCATGCACCGAATGTCTTCAAATCTGCGAGCCTCTACCTCCTGGAACTCTCAGGGCCAGTCCAGACTTGTAATGGGATTGCTTTTATGTAGCACTTGTGAAATGAGAGCACAGGGGAAAACCGAATTACTCGGACAAATACCTACCCCAATGCGAATTTTTTTTACCCCGTAAATACCACTTGTACTGGGCTGGGATATAAAGTGAGACTGCTAAGTGCGAGAACGACCATAACCGCATCAGCCATACCGGAAAATCTTTAAGGTTCACCTGGTAATCTACCTGCTTCGTTAAGTACCAAGGCCTAATAATATGAATCTTCGAAAAGTCACCTACTTTCAATTCGTTTCAACTCCACCACCACATGACGTGTATACACATCGTCGGATAGGGCTTGTCAAGTAGGAGGATTTTGACTTTTCCTTGGCATCACACTTTAAATTTCATTTTGTTGCGTTTATTATGGTCACAATTACACTGCTACGTAACAGTGGCCTCTCGATTACTTTTGGTTCTCTGCAACATGACAACACCCATGAAGTGCTTTACGCGAATGGAATTTACGGGCGACGAAATATAAACACGTGCAAACAAATTTAGTACCTGTTATATGAACGCCGTAGTACGTCAGCGTGGAAATTATGTGACATTTTGGAGCCTGCAGCAATATATCTGGAAACATGGCGTCAGATCATGTCAGTACCAGACCTCCAGTTACATTACGGACTCAGAGGAGAACTATTTGTGTAATTAAATACACACCGTCATTCGAGGTGAACCAGTTTGTGTAGGTTTAAAACAATCTAATAAACTCGAGTAACGTAATTAGTATAAAATGTGAGGCCGGTTAAGGCACTGTGAAAATGGTTACGTACGTAATATCGTTCTTATAATAAAACCAACTAGATGCACTAATTTCTCAAATTTATTTTTGGAACAAAACTCGACATGTTTCGCCATATTTCTCTTATATTATTTATCGATAAATGAAATTTACGTAAAATATACCTGTTCCTGTGTTGAAACGATGCAAAGATACGTGGAAGTAAAACGTCACCAGCAGTTGGACCGGAAGGCAAAAATACGGAAAATGTGAAGCAGCGATTCATGATGAGAATGGAGTAGTGGTAGAATATAAATCTTGTTAAGAGAATATAGTTCATGCGAGAAAACTTGAGACGAGTATTAACGTAAAATTGACGGACTGGAATATTAGAGTATTGAGCACTAACAATAAAGGAATTCCTTCTGTAGATAAGTAAGCTGTAAGAAGCCAGCGGAATTAAACCAGCGATTCTAAGGAAAGGCAGTGCTGATGTTAACAACGAAGAGAAAGTTTCAGCTTTTGTTTTAGTCGGGAATGTGGAGGTAGTACCTGAAGCGTATCGTGAAAACTTCTTATTATTCGAAACTAAACCAAACTACTGAGATAAATATATAATTTGACGTTCAAGTGACCGTTTGCTGACAGATTGTGAGCAGGATCAGGACGGATCCTGCTCACAATCTGTCAGCAAACCTGTATGACACACACCATTGCTGTGTGTACAGTGAAAAACTCCTGACGATGGACAGAGAAACTGTCCGAAACATGTAGAGTTTTATTCCAAAAATAAATTTGAGAGATTAGTGCATCTAGTTGGTTTTATTATAAGAATTTATCACGATGCACGGTCACCTGAACGTCAAAATATATAATGGCGTTTTAGAAAAACTTTTGGCAAATGCTACAACCACGATTTTCTGTGAGAATGCGGAACTGTATGAATGTCCTAGGTCAGGGTAACTAAGGCCTGCCGAGATTCGACAGATACGTCTTCGAGTACAAGCAAAATGTTCCATCGCCGAGTTACAATACTTAATGATGTAAAAAATGATCATGCTTTGTACGATTTTTCAGCATAACTGTCATCTTAGTGGCATACCAAAGTACAGGGGGAGATATGAGCCTCCTCGATAACTCTCTAAGCACTAATATGGAATTGTTGCTTTATAGAATCTTTTTTATCACGACGCAACAGCCACCAGTGGACCAAGGCCTCCTCACTGTGGAAGATTCACGATCACACTTAGCCACGCCACATTCGGTAGGACTCCTCTGGACGAGTGATCAGTCCGATGCAGAGACCCCAACCTGACAATACACATCACTCCCAAGAGACAGGCAGTCATGCGTCCGGAGGGATTCGAACCCACAATCCCAGGAAGCAAGCGGCCGCAGACCCACGCCTAAGACCGCGCGGCCACTGGGATCGGCACAGAAAAGTTACCCAACCGAAATAAAAAATATGAATATTAATAGGTAAGTTTATATTGTTATTTGAATATGTCACTTCTCCAGGTTCACTTTTGCTTATTTCAGTTTACAATGTCTTACCCTCATAAAGTTTCACAATTACTGTCTTATGCTTGGCAGAGAAGCAGGCGTTGAAAGAGCAGAAGAAGCAAGAGAAGCCAAACAGTAAACAACCTGAAGCACATACATATATTGTCTTTTCGCCCCAAAATTTGTCGAATTCGGTCGAGTGGAAGAGCGTCCGTTTCGTTCGTGAAGAAGAATTGAGATTCCATGTCTATTCCTCCAAACTTCCATGTCTATTCTTCAAATATTCCATGTCTATTTCTCCAAAATTCCATGTCTATTCCTCCAAAATTCCATGTCTATTCCTCCAAAATTCCATGTCTATTCCTCCAAAATTCCATGTCTATTTCTCAAAACTTCCATGTCTAGTCCTCCAAAATTCCATGTCTATTTCTCCAAAATTCCAATATATTCCTCCAAAATTCCATGTCTATTCCTCCAAAATTCCATGTCTATTTCTTCAAAATTCCATGTCTATTCCTCCAAAATTCCACGTCTAGTCCTCCAAAATTCCATGTCTATTCCTCCAGCATTCCAATATATTCCTCCAAATTCCATGTCTATTCCTCCAAAATTCCATGTCTATTCCTCCAAAATTCCATGTCTAGTCCTCCAAAATTCCATGTTTATTTCTCCAAAATTACATGTCAATTCCTCCAACATTCCATGTCTATTTCTCCAAAATTCCATGTCTATTCCTCTAAAATTCCATGTCTATTCCTCCAAAATTCCATGTCTATTCCTCCAGCATTCCATTATATTCCTCCAAAATTCCATGTCTATTCCTCCGAAATTCCAATCTGTACGCTACTCACAGTTTCCCTTCTACAACGAAGAAATGACAAGTGACGTCATGTACGAAAGCAACGATCTTGCATGTGTGTGGGGAGTGCAAACGTATTTGTGACAAACCAAACTCATTCCAATTTAAATTAAGACCAAATTTTTCTACATTCACGAATAAAATAAGATAAACTTATAAACGAGGAACGCTTGCTGCCTTCCAGTTCAGAGCCTGTGCAGTGTATTCCACTCGTATATCAAAAGAGCGAAGTCCAAAATACAAAAACAATAATTTCACTTGTTATCTATGCGATGAAAAATCCGACCACACCCTAAAAAAGTAAGACCAACTACCAAGTATCTTTGAGAAGAAAGTGTGGAGGAAATTAAGAGGAATAATCAGTGTATGGAGAAAAATGCATAATGAGAAACTTCGTAATTACAGTTCTGTTCTTCACTAACTGAACGCAGGAGAGATTAGATAGCACAGGTCTACAAGAGACAGGTATAAATTTTTTTCAGAAAATTGGATTGGATGAGATTACTTAGGATATCTAGGCAAAGGTGACGACTACATTAAAATAATCCTTACAGAATTACGGTTTAAATAGTGAAATAGATTAATGTAATCAGAATATGATAAGTCTGTGGGCTTCTGTGAACAGGAACACACCTGCACTGACCACATCAAGTGCGGAATTTGTTGACAAGGTTAGTGACTATCAACTCCTCAGCAAGGGCTCTGTCCTTACTCAGACCTTCCTTCTTACTGCTATATTATAACCAAAAATCACAAACGATTTTCGTGAAAAAAGGTGACTTCAACCTGTGTCAGAATACATACAATTTTTTATATACGGATTTAAAAAACAGAAATATATTCTACTGGTATTAACCAGTTAAAGACGAAGCGCAGACCGCTTTATTTAAAGACCCATTCCGTACCGCGCTGTAAACACTTTTCATCTCGGTTATAAAAACCAATCAGTTTATGCTGTAAGTGGCACAAGTCTCTGTTTGTTCTCAAATACAAAAAACATAAATACGCCGTGTGGGCAGAGCGTACAGTTGTTGAATGTTAAAACTGTTGGTGCATCACGTAACCAGTAGGCTTTAAGAGGTCAAGTACACATTTTCCACAATTAAAATCGCAAACACTTTTAATATTTTCAACACACACACTACAAAATACTTTCTTTCCGTTTAATGCTCTTGGCCTCCCTCCCCATGTGCATTACCTTTACCCCAAAGAAAGTTTCCACAAGAGTTTGTTTTTCCAGCTTGTACCGTACACTTGATTTCGAACGCACCTGTCCTATCAGTCACGGCGTAAGAACAAAATACTTCAGCAATGTGTGTTTTACCAGATATTTCTCCGGCTCTAATTAAATTCGTCAGAATTTACTGAACTAAAAATATTATGCTATGCTGCAATTATATTTCGACTTATCTAGTTCTAACAGCACTGCCCAGAAACAAAGTTAAATAAAGCGCCACCATATGTTGCAAGATAGAGTCTGTCTGATAATTATAAACTTAGATTCGAGGTTACTGATGGGGTGGTGTGCATTAAAATTAATACCTGATACCGTGTAGTTTGGTACATGGGTATCGAAATTTCGGAGGGATCTGTTATTTCTTAAATCCTGAAGAGATGTCAATAGTCTCCTTATAAACGACGGCACCTGTCTTATCAAAATTCACGGCGTCACTTCTTAGAAGATCTCACTCCTGTTGCACTTTGAAAACCACGATGGTCGAGTGGCGTCGTCGAACTGCCAAGTTAAACATTCCGCCACTCAGTCTTTTCAACCGATGTGCCGACCGACTGTTTACGCAATTCTATTCAACTAGTCTGCACCAAGAAGTTGTGAGATTTTTGGTAACAACCGTTTCGTCAAAGACCAACTTAACGTTACAACAGACGCGCCAATCCATTAAAGAATGTGTGCTTTATTGCAGCAAAGTTCTCGCTACACCAACACATTATTACTTGTGTAAACATATGAATGACTTCAAGGCATACCCTCCTATGAAGAAACATCACAAAGAATAGAGGCAAAGAATTTGGTGTGTGGGGCTGATTTGTGCATACGGCTTCCTATGGTGGTCTGAAAGAAAAAAAGAGATTGCCAAGAGAGAAAGAGCATAGACGAAAGGAAACGAGGAATGAGCCGTGAAAGAAACGCCTTGGTACCTTTTGCTTCCGTGATACTTGTAAAAAGGTTAGAGATTACGGTCCTCAAAAGAATATGGCACCGATAGATTCTTGTTAGCTCGGTCGTGAAGTGTCGGCCTCCCATTAGCAGGAAGCGATCGGCGGAAAAAGAAGCAGACTTCCTTTGTCAGAACTCGTTCATGTCATGAATCACGCAGAGGAGCGGTTATCAAATGGTGAAGCGCGATCCTAACACACAATGGCTTTCCCAGTACTGGTATTTCAGATACATAAAGGTGATTAACGCGTTCACGAAAATGTATGTAACGCTCATTACGCCTTAATTACATGAATGTAATTAAGACGAATTGGCACTGTTGGCATTCCGGTTTAACCTATGAGTTAGATCAGAGTGAATGAATCTGATTCGTGCTCGAGATATACCCGATAAGGAGTGACACCCAGAGACCAAATTTTGTAACAGAGACGTTCTGAGACAGGGCATTAGTCTTTCGTAAGGCGATACTAACTAAACCATATTTTAAATGAGTATTATTAGCAGCATTGACAGGAACGTTTTCCAATTTCACAAGATACTCGAAACAACACGCTACGTTTCGGAAGCAAACTACTTCCTTCTTCAGGTAAAACCACGCGTAATGTGTTGTTTTGCGTTTCTTTGTGAACGTGGATACAGTTATTGTAAATGCTGCTGATATTACTCATGTTGAAGCATTGTCAAAAGTCAACATGTTACGTTATTTTAAAGTGGATCGGGGAAGTGCAGTCGGTAGACTTTTACTTTACTATTCAGGTAATTTCATTATTTGAAACTGATTAATAACAGATGTGTAAGTCCTTAGGTCTTGCAACGATTTCAAATTAAAAACGATAACAAGAAATTGTGTTTGTGAAATGTTCAGACCATTTGTGTCATCAGCGTAACCAATCTAACGTAATTTATTTTATTTAGTAGAAAAAATGTGAACATTTGTTGTGCTGCATAATTTAAAATGCCGGATGAATTTTGAAATGGCAAAAGATTTATAAATTAATCTTTGTGGCAACGTGCGTAATGTTTGGCAATAAAAAAAAAAGAATTCATCTGAATCATATCATCATCAAACCATATCAGCACGTTAACTCTTACAAATTGCAAGATTAAACTTTGCTGCATCAAAATTTCCTGTGCTTCATTCCCGGGTTTACACTATATAATAGCGATCTTAAACGTTTCAGAGCAAGTTTTAGGTTCTTGTGACCGTGCGTCGTGAACATAAGGTGAAGAGAGAGCGAGAGAACCAACAAGATGCAACTAATTCGATGCTTATTATCAAACTTTCTATCTCAACATGTTTCGGGCATCATTATGCCCATCATCAGGAGAATAAGATCGTGTCCTACTACATGCGGTGTTCTGCCTGGGTGTGTAGGTTGTGGTTGGCTGTGGTCTTGTGGAGCTGCGTCGTGGGCTGTGTCACAAACAAGACCACAGCCAATCACAGCCTACAAACCCAGGCAGAACACCGCATGCAGTAGGGCACGGTCTTATTCTCCTGATGATGGGCATAATGATGCCCGAAACATGTTGAGATAGAAAATTTGATAACAAACATCGAATTAGTTGCATCTTGTGGGTTCTCTCTCTCTTCACCTTATGTTTCAGAGCAATTTTTGTGGGCGGGGGAAGGTGGGAGGGAGGGATTTAGATGTTGATTTAAGCTACTAACTGTCGGTTGTTCTAAATATACGCATAGAACTTGTCAACTCCTTTCATGTATGGAAGGAACGCAACTGTAATCGTCTTAGTGGTTCTTGTTTCCAGCATAATTTAATTACGTTCAATTTAAACAGATTCTTCCAGTTTCAGACTCATCCTCATGGAAAACGCAGATACCACAATTATCTTACTGGCTTCATCGCGTTTGCTTCCTACCACACAGTCCTTTCTTACTACCCTGGCCGCATCGGCACATTGATTTCAATTTCTTCTGCCAGAGCACGTTCAATATATGTCTCACTCCTTCATGCAAGATAATGTTAACGAAGAGGGTGTAACTGAGAGACTATGAAGCGTAAATCCATTTTACTGGACAAATTATGAACACTGTCCTTCATGACTTTAGGTACTTACTTACTTACTCCATGATGCAGAGTCCTTCTTGAGAAGCTAACTGGTTTGCAGCTAGTCAATAAATTACCCGCATTTCACGGAACCCGAAGGTTCATCACCGCACTCACAAGCGTCCGCCACCTGTCTCTATCCTGGGCCAACCCAATCCAGTCCATATACCCACATCCCACCTCCTGGAGATCCATCTTAATATTATTCACCCACCTACTCTTAGGTCTCACCAGTGGTCTCCTTCCCTTCGGGTTCCTCACCAAGACCCTATACACCCCCATCTCCTCATCCATACGCGCCACATGCCCAGCCCATCTCATTCTTCTCGATTTTATCACCCGCACAATATTGGGTGAGAAGTACAAATCATTTAGCTCCTCGTTATGCAACCTCCTCCATTCCCCCGTTACCTCGTCCCTCCACGGTCCAAATATTCTCCTCAACACCATGTTCTCAAACACCCTCAGCTTCCTTTCCTCCCGCAATTTCAGCGACCAAGTTTCACACCCATACAAAACAACAGGCAAAATTATAGTTCTATATATCTTGATCTTCAAATTTTTGGGTAGCATCCTGGAGGATAAAAGATTCTGCACCGAATGATAGCAAGTATTTCCTTGACTTTAGGTACTGTGTGCTGTATTTACATCAGGAATGTATTATTAACGGAATGTGTTATTCCTTCTGGGTACTGTCGTGGTAATTCCACTAACCGTCCCACAAGCTTATATCGGATCGTTTAGCCAACCAATCCACGCGGAAACTTCGGTATTTTGGACCAAAACCGATACATAAATTTAAAATAATATTGTGCGTAGTGCCGTAACTAACTTAGGTTTTATTTTTCTAAATAAATATTGCGCAAATTTAGTTGTTACTTTGTGTATATATTCTGACTTAGCGCATCAGTAAAAGGAAGACACCTTTGGATATGTTCTTTACTTTGTGACATTATTTCTCATGGCCTTTTACAGTTTCACACAGTTTGGAAGTTATTACATGACAACCCCGTTGATGACAAAACAGCTGAAATCAGCAGCTACAATTTAAAACATTCATATCTAAAGAGAGATTCGAAAGGGCTTGAGTATACAAATTTCAGAATCTTTTTGATCTCAATTAAGACGTAAAGGAAGTAAAGTAAGAATAATTAACAATATAAGAATAAATTATAATTAAAATAGAAAAACATTCGACATAACGCTCGTTTGAAAATATGGCAAAATCAAGGCATCTGGAAAGAAGAGAAACACGTCGCAATAAGTTAACGCTTAAATACAAGACATATTGAATTTGGAGAGTGCTGCTACCATTACGTCAGAGAGCTCCCTGTCTCCTATACGAAAATGTCAAATTTAAAATATACACAATTAGAGTTTTGCATTTTCTTTCCATATGTAGGAAATTTGTCTCTAATGGTAAGGAAACGACTCATGTGAGGTTTGTAAGAGAAGCGAGAAATGCACAAAAATATTGGCATGGAAAACGTGAAGGTATGAGATCAAGTGGAAGACCAAAATTTAGCTGACAGAATAAATATTAACCTTTTGGCGCCGGAATTATTTTTTTAATTTTAGCACACCCTGTATATAAAATGTGAAAAGTACAGGAATCAAATAGGTTAGAATTATGAAACAAACTGCATTTTGAAGAGAAAAAAAAAGATAATGTACACCATGTTTAAAATATTCGGTACCTATATTTGTTGAATAAATATATAAAATGCAACTTTAGAGGTTAGCAGTGCGGTACGTCAACTATAGTTGACATTAGGCGTCAAAAGGTTAATATGTAACGTAAAGAAAGATCGTGTGAGAACAGAAACTGCTTTCATTCATATGTGCACAGGATCCGGTAATGCACTGCTGTCGACATGGTAATGAGCACTACAGTTTGGAAAGAACTCAGCACACATGAAGGAATCTCATTCAGCACTGACGATAACAACATGGGGCAGGATGGAACCAAATACCTTCGAAATGCGAGTCCGCATTATTTTACCGGTACAATCTGTTAGGTATCACATTACTTTTTTCCACAATTTCTTCTCAAAATACGCTTTTGTACAATGAATTATTTTAAGTAACAAACTACAAATACAGCTGTAAGGATTTAGAATACCGCACTATCGAAGGAAACAGGGAGGGCCAAGATATATTTGTGTTCCAGCTGCTGGGTTCAGTGTACAACTTTCAGTGCACATCACTGACACAAAACCAAGAGAAAATGGCTGCTACTAGTACTTCTAACGGTAATAAAACTGAATTGTTACCGCCATCTTCTGGAAGGTCCAGCTACTGTTGGCGCTAAACATTCCAAAACGACAATAAGAATAGCCAACATTTCATTTTGCTGTAAGCAGTAATAATACATGCAGTTAGCCTGATAAACGGGAGGCGTCGACAAATTATCAGACATCCACAGAAAGACTACAAAAGCTGCGTTCCACATAAACGTAACCAGAAAGATGATCCGTTTCAACTTCGACCTGAATTCATTTATTCATAAATCCAAACAAGTTACCGCGCTTGGTTCGGAATGGTTGCAAAATGCCGTATTTAAAATTTCGTTGGCATCGACCGTAGGGATAGGAAAAGGACATTTTCAACGAATATTCTGTAAAAGGGTTGAACTAAAGGAGAAGACGAGAGAGGAAGTCACAAAATGACAATGCTTTTTGGCTTCTAGCCAGTATCTTTAAATGCAACGATCTTATGCCAACAAAATATAACCACGATAAATGTATGCAGAAGACATACATAAAATAACGAAGGAATGAAACACTGTAACAAAATTGTTTGAGATATTCTTACCTAAAGGGCAGCATCCTTTTTCAAAACCACTACAGGATTAAAACTGGTGTTGATTATTTCTAAAAGGGCTTCCATTGGCTACGGTACTGTAAATAAAGAAGTTACGTATGATGAAATGGCATTTAGAGTGCCATCAAATTATCAAACTATGTAAACAGAGACTTCAATGTTTATTGCTGTAGCCTAGAAATAATCTCAATAGAGTTTCGTGTCCTCGCGAACAGCCGCCTCTCATAAGAGAAAGCACACTAATTAAATCTGTCTTACAACACCATATTTAGAAAAAAAAAAAAATTTGGATACACGAGGAAAAAGTAAATGGAAATTTATTGAGATCGTATAATGAAGATTTTCCTAATTAATTATCAGGGGTACTAAACAAATAGGAAACAAGCCTGAAACCGTAATTTTGATCGGGAAACGATTAGAAAATAGTCGTACGGAAGAACAAGACTTATAGAAAAGGGTAAAAAACAGACTTACCAACAGTAACAACTATACAGAGTAGTCTAATGATTAAGACTGTCGGTGAATTTTGTTATTAGAAATGCTGAATATTCGAGCTGTACCAGCGGACAGACAGACAATTTAGTTTTAATTGCTTAGTAACACATTACTGCAATCGTGTTATGCCTGAACTATAGTAAAGGATTTGGATCAAAACTAATCAGATAGTGCAGGGTGGTATCACACATGCTTAACATTCCACCTGTATTAACACACAGAGAGATCTTCAATTATTCTCACTTTATTTCAAAAGTCGTACGTGTGGGCAGGTAGCCTAATATACGTAAAGATAAGGAGCAAAATTGATTCCTTCTCAGTTTCTACTTTCTAACAGTAAAGACACTTAAGCCCTTCCAGCGAAAAGTGAGCGAGATCCCAACGGCCTTCTAAAGTGTTGCATGTTTAGTGGAAGCAAATAGAAATAATTCACCACAGCGCGTCTTTGTTTACATAAGGATAGAAGAAATCAATGGAAATAAGGCACTGTTATGTCCGTCCGACTGTTGGATGCAACTCATAAAATTCAAAAAGAACATAAAAGAAAAAAAAATACAAACAGCGATGTTCTATACACGTTACGGCAAGATGGTAGAGCGATACTGTGCTACAGGTGCACGTGATCATTCAACATTTTCATGACCACAAAAAGAAAGAAAGAAAGAAAGAGGAAGACTGGATATTCTTTGTAAAACATATTTGTAAAAAGCTTGCAGTTTTCAAAACTGATATTGTGTATGACATAATTTTAAATACAATTTTCAAGTTTAATATACTGCAGTTTATGACTGGCAAACATTATGACTTACGACGTCCTTAAACAATGTGTCCTTCTTTTGTGTAACTCCACGATACAAGAAGTCAATCTGTTGTTGGGCCCATGACAATAAAATTACCATACCTGGATTCAACCCAGGACTGTGTTACTTTTAGAATATTAAGTAAATGATCTATGTAAAGACTTGGAGTGGTTTCAAGTTCTATAAAACCATATCTAACAACAACAACAACAACAATAAGAACAACAACAGCGACGGCGACGTGTTTCTCCAGGGTTCACATTGTGTAACTATGATACATTATTATTTGTCATTGTTATGAGTTGCGATGTATGTACTCAGAATGAAGCAAAATGGTCTCCTTTTTTCACATCTGACTATTAATATAATGTAATCGCAATACTGTTTTTCCTTCTCATACTATTCTTTCTCTTTGTTTTTTTTTAGACGCGTTCACAAAGTTTCGAAAAGCCACTATTACCTGCATAATGTTTGTCCGCCCGTCCGTCCTTCCGTCTGCCCGAATGGTACAATCCGGATTCCACCGGACGGATTTTCATTAAATTTGATACCTGAGTATTTTTAAAAAATCTGTCGTGAAAATCCAAGTTTTTATTAAAATATGACAAGCATAACAGGTACTTTAAACTAAGACTTATGTACACTTATGACAGTATCTCACCGAATTCTTCTTAGAATGAGAAATGTGTCAGACAGAAGTTGTAGAGGGAGTCAAAACACACATCTCAAGTTCAATAATTTTTTCCCCAAAAATCGTGCCGTTTATCAGACAACGTAAAAAATACGGTACAGCCGGACAGGCCTCTGATGAGAATACAATATGGAGCATGCGCTTTGCATGCTGGATAACTAAGGTTACAGACACATACTTAGAATATGTAACAAAAAAGCGCCTCAGTGTCACGTTATAGGCATATTGCATGTCTTGTTAAGTTCTGGCTTTGTTCTTAATTTTGTGTGTTTGTGTCTTTGATTGTTGCACCTTTGTAACTTCAGCTTTTGAACCAGTACGTAAACAAGAGGTTTTAATTCAATTATTATTATAATTTCTCTGAAACTAAGAAATGTTTATCTGAAAACACACACAACACACTACCAACAGTCTCTACACATCACCTACACGTACACAAAATCGAGATTAATTTCCTGGTTTTTAAACAGTCTTCTAAATTCATCATAAAAAAAGAAAGAAAGATATTAGTGATTACATGCTCTTCATACGTGTAACCACATCAAGATAGCCACGACGACACAGAAAACTCCACAGATGACGACAACGTCCTGTGTATATGCTGAGAGAGTAACACTGTATGGAAAAGTGGTTTTTTATGCAGTATCTTCGACATGCGGAACCGGATACACTTCTCGTACAAGTATCTATGGATCAACCAGCACTAGAATAATTTTCACATACAAACCGTGCATCTTAATAATTATCAAATTCTTATATACTTAGGAGGGAGTCACTCGATTTTACATATTTCGTTAAACCATACAGCGGCGTTGGCCTTTAGAGTTTTTGCTTTGTATTTTTGTGTTCCAAATTATAGAACACGTGCTGTATCAATAACATAAAGTTTTCAAATGTCCAACAAGCAAACGTTGGATAATGTACTGATCAATAAGACGATATGGAACATTTTGGCGGATGTACACTTGATGTACAATTGAATAGTCTTAAAACCAATTTTAAATTGACATTTAAATTGACATTAAAAAGCTCCGACATGTTACGGTGTAAACACCATCTTCAGGGAGCGCACAACTGTAACTTTAGCAAGTTCAAATAGTGCGCTCCCTGACGATGGTGTTTACACCGAAACATGTGGGAGTTTTTTAATGTAAATTTTAATGTAAATTTAAAATTTTTAAGACTATTCAATTGTGCATCAGTTCGTGAAAAAAAAAGCTGATAACAGCACCAGAATAACTTCCATCTGTTTTAGTCTTAAACAACTACGCAAACAATCTGCAGGTAAACCTTCCACAATCTATGAATCACACGATTGAACAGATAAAATACTTGAAATAGATTACTACCAACTCTCGGACTTTATGCCCTTCTGTTCTTTAACATCGAATTAAATAAAAGGCTAATTAATTAGTTTCGGAGTGCAGAATATCGAGGTTAAAACTCTATACGCAATGAGATTCAGAACCGATAGATTTTGGTTTGAAAGCCAAACCAAACTTTACGGGAACACCAGAGTTGCATTGTTTAAACATGAAATCTTTAAAGTTGAGTCACTACGCACAGACAAGTTGACGCGAAACGGCACACTAACGGAGACGCTTCAATATTAAATATAGCTAAGCTTTACTGCTGTAAATCTACTGGCCGATCCTCATTTATTGTATATCCATCCTTGAAGGACATAATACCACATGCTGCAAATCACAGTCTTGCGCTCCTGAGGATGGGAAAAGAATTGCCCGAAACACGTTGAGCTAATTTGAAGATTAATAAATTGTTATTGTTGCATCTAGTTGGTCATCTACTTTATTTGTCTACCATGCACGGTCAAACACACATAAAATTTACTGCTGTAACTTCGATGGCGAATTCAGGAACGGTAAAAGCGGTACCAAAAATAAAGAAGCACAACATCCTGAAACCTGCAGGACTGTCCGTAAGAACAAGGGGAGTGGTGAAGAAGTAACGCCACTGACTGACATTCCGGAGATGTCTGGTACGAATCTCGGCCGGGTAGACGGCTATTTCGTGAATATCTTGTGGTTTTGCAAGCTACATTCTTCATGTAAGTGTTGAAAAATTATCTCAATTAGGACATGACCCCTAGACGCTGCACATTCTGAGTTATCATGATGAGAAATAAACTACGATTTGTCATACGTAGACTCCTTCTACCTAAAGTCGATAATAATGCTAATGTAGAGTGTGTGTACTCGTTTAACACAACTATATTTATTGGTAGAATATAAAGTATTTTGTACATAAGGTACAACTACATGTTTCGGCGCTTGATAATGGCCATCTTCAGGTTGTACACGAAATACTTATTAAGCAGTTATACAAAACATATACAGGATGTTTATATGGAGTAGGGAGGGGGGTAGCTTGGTAAGAGCATGGAACCCGTCATGTAACACACACCGCCCAACCTCTCTGACAGACACGATATCTCGTGCCCACTTTACCCCGTTCCTACACCATATAAACAGCCTGTGTATGTTTGGTATAACCGCTTAATAAGTATTTCATGTACAACCTGATGTTGGCCATTATCAAGGGCCGAAACATGTAGTTGTACCTTATGTAGAAAACACTTTATATTCTACCAATAAATATAGTTGTGTTAGACGAGTACACACACTGCACATTAGTTATGTCATTGAACACAACGGGGATGACGAACCTCATGATCAATAAAACTGCTTTCTGTTACTAGTGAAAAAGTATTAACTTCTAAGTTATATATTTAACTCCCACAAACAATAACTCACACAAAATTTCATTAAGGCTTAGCGTGTTTTACGATTGTGCATGTCAAGCGTGAACGTCACGTTTGTCAGCGGCATGTGCCACACAAATCTAGTACTACGCGTTCGTTTAGACTTGTCACGAGTGGAGGTTAAGAAAAATGCCTGACTTGTGGTCTGAAGAGTTCCGATATGGTCGCCCAGTCTGTTAACCTTGTGAATATCCACCACTCATTGTAATAAAACACACATAATTCGGAGACTGTTTTAGGAAGTGGAAATTATAAGGGGCTTCAATAATTTTGTCATGATTTAGTCACGGACAATCTGCCAAAATGTTCCATATCGTCTTATTGATTAGTACATTATCCGACGTTTGCTTGTTGGACATTTGAAAACTTTATGTTATTGATACAGCACGTGTTCTACAATTTGGAACACAAAAATACAAAGCAAAAACTCTAAAGACTAACGCCGCTATATGGTTTAACGAAATATGTAAAATCGAGTGACTCCCTCCTAAGTATATAAAAACTGTGTAAAGAAAAACAAACTTGATGCACAACTTATTCTTTGTATATTTCGTCAACCTCTACATGTTTCGGGCGTATCTAGGCCCATCATCAGGAGGTACAACCGTATGTATACAACAATTGGTACTTATTATTCTTTTTAGAGTTCCAATCCAACCAGGACAACAGACTGTCAACAGACAGGTTGACGAAATACACTAAGAATAAGTTGGGTTTTCTTTACACAATTGTATTGAGATGCACGGTAAAAAAAAACATATATATAAATATATACATCTATATATATATATATATAAATATATATAAAGGTAAAAGGTAAAGTGATCCCGTTACAGGCCCGGTGTGGCCAGAGAGTGGGTATAGGTATAGCTCTACTCTTCCATGACAGCGGCACTAGAAGGGGGTGAGTGGTCAGCAGTACGCCCCGGCCACACTTTACCCCTGGGAAAGACCCGGTACCCATTTTACAGAAGGCTGGGCGGGTCCCAGGGCCGGTATGGACGGGCGGAAAATCTCGTCCCCACCGGGATTCGATCCCGGAACGTCCAGCCTGTAGTCAGTCGCTACATCGACTGAGCTACCCGGCCCACATAAATAAATAAATATATATATATAAATTAGCACGAATTGCATATATTGGATAATGTACTGACTGTAAGAACATGCACGTTATGAGTAACATAAAGTTAAAAAAAATTTCGCCTAATTGATATACACGGTATGTAATACATGAAATATTATCAGACACTGTGAATATTTATAAAGAAACGAAGAGTAAAAACAATTTTTGATTCGATGTCTTTTAACAACTTAGCGAAAATATGCATTATTCTGCGACGTAGTGCAGTGATTATTAACTTACTGATTTGAAAAAAAAAATACACATGTGTATTTAAACAGTAGAATATTCTGATAAAATTATTTCTAATGACATAATAATGCATGTTAGAATGATTCATAAAATAAACTGTACGGTACCTGTTACAAAATTAAATACGACATGCAACTAAATAATATCATGGAAAGAGAAATATGTTCAACAAATTTCACAGGGGAATATAAGAGAATTAGATCAGTAAAATTATACATTTAATGAAGAATATAATAAAATGAAGAAGAGGGCTCTTTTTGCTAGCACAATGGACTTGGAATTGAGGAAGAAGCTAGTGAAGTGCTACATTTGGAGCACAGCTTTGCATGGTGCTGAAACTGGGACGCTTCGGGCAGTAGATCAGAAACAGCTGGAAAGTTTTGAAATTTGGTGTTGGAGAAAGATGGAAAAGATCAGTTGGACCGATCATGTGAGAAATGAAGTATTACTAAGATTCAAGGAGCAGAGGATTATCCTAAAAGAAATAAGTAAACGGAAGGCTAACTGGATTGGTCACATTTTGCGTAGAAACTGCCTTCTACAACAGGTTATTGAAGGAAAGATAAAATGGAGGATAGAAGTGATATAAAGACGAGGAAGAAGACGTAGGAAGCTACTGGATGACCTTAAGGAAAGGAGAGGATACTCTCATCTGAAGGAGAAGAGCTCGCTTTGGAAGAGGCTTTGGACCTGTCGTAAGACACACTACTAAATGAATCAATAATGAAATGATTACTGTATTTGTAGCAACAACAAATGATTATCACAACGCATAATAAAAGTACAATTGCGAAAATCACATGCAAAGGGAAGTGTATTACATATTGAATAACCTACACATATCTGCTTTTGTTTTACAAAGAAAATAGTAGTTTAATTTTCTTTCACTGTCGATTAGAGAAGTGAAAATATGTGCAATATAAGTAATAGAGTATAAGGTAAAGGACAAAATGAAGTGAACACCTCAGAACCTTCTTAATTGTGACGCTCTCTCAAGGTTGCCTGGGGCAGTCCAAAGTTTATTCACACATTTCAAATACCCTTCTTCATCGCACTAACTTCATGATAAGACAAACGTGTTGTCTGCACTCGACGTCACCCAGTTTCAATTTGCAGATCTGCACATTTGTAGAATTTGTATTAATACGATTAATTTCTTCAAACAAGAATTAAAATTTGCACGATACAAAGGAAGCTTCATTGAGGAAAGACGGTATATTTATTATTCACCAAGTCTGCGGCCCTTTTTCACTTTAAGGGATACACTTCAAAGTCTCATTTATAAACTGATATTTGGTATTTGTTAATCGTTGTCAGAAATCGATATGCGATGTTTCACGATGGTCCACGTACTGTCCGTCGCAATAGGTCTGACGTAATTTTCCCTCGCATCCTTATTTTTTTACACCGTCTCGTACCAAATTTCCCTTTTTGTCTGTTTTAAAAACCCGTTTTAATTAATTCAACTAAGTAACACGTGGTATTATGGGACACGTGCAGACTGCCACAGACACATTCACGGCATTCAGTTGAGCGCGGTATTGGGGGGAGGGGGGGTTTTGCGGGTAAAATTTTTTGGGACTCGAAGATGGTGGCAGATTGCTCATCTGAAGTTTTGGTAACCACGTACAGACAGCAGAGTATCATCACACAGACGACAATATGTTATAATTGCACGTAATACCGTCTGTTCTATAGAATGTCACAAACAACATTACGTGTATGTAGATTCCAGATGAAATGTGATGGCACACGGTGACGCATAGGAGGGGAAGTGAAGAGGAAAATGGCAAATGGAGTGGGTACCCAGTACCCTTCACACTACCTCGGAACATGGTGTATCCAGCATTACCACCGCTGACGCGCACACCTCTGCTGCCAGTAGTCGACTGAACTGACGCCCCCGCCGATTTAAATGGACTCGTCCGTTTCACCGAAAGACGAAATATGGTTTCTGCGCGTGTGCCATCACATTTCAACTGGCCTCTACCTCCCCCCCCCCGATTCCCTCTTTTTTTTCTGAAATTTCATCAAGTTCCACAAGAAAATTGACAACCAGCTTCGTGGATGTGTCGGCTATTAAAATCCGTGTGTTAATATTTGAAAAAATCAAGTCTCGTTCAGTGCAGCAAATTTACCGTGTCACTGCATTCACTAACGCACGGGTGTTTACAGTATACCAGTACACTGGCAGCGTCGTTAAATAAATCACAAATAAATATAAATAGATTTTAGTTCCCCCCCCAGATCTTGCCCGCGAAATGCAATTTGTCATCATCGGTTCGTGCGCTGTGTTCGTGTAGCAAATGGTCTTCCTCCTATAATCGAATCTTCGTCGAGTATGATCCATTTTATTGCTGTAATAAATGGCTTTTTTCATCTCCCGTACAAAATATTATCGAACTGCAGAATAATCCACAAAGTACGACGACAGTTCCTCTTACGCCTACAAGTATGACTTTTCACCGAAAACACTTTCACGATACGCTGAACAAAATTACGTTGAAGTCACCTCTAAGAGACTTTACCCAAATCGCTTGAGAAGCAATATTGGTACATGTTTATTTACATCCTTATGTAAACCACGAAAATCAGTGCTTCGTCGGAAATATTGTGTACACATCATCGTCGTCATCATCATCATCATCATCATCATCATCGGTTTTACAAACCTGAGTGGGTTTTGGCCTCATTACGTACAAAACTGTACCGAATGTAATGAACATCTGACAGACGGTCTACTCACTGCCGCTAAATTCACTCAGAAGGATGAGCGGGTGGACGGATGGAGAAACGGACGTGATATCCACACAAAGCCCCCTCTTTTACTGCGTATATAACCCCACACACCTGCAAAGCGACAAGAAGAAGCGAAAGCAATACAACACCATACAAGACAGCGACAGGAATGTGGGAAGGTATAGGCTGTTAGGATAGCCGAGAACGTACGCAAAATGGCGCACTATTATGGTGGTACATTTAATTTCAAAATACCGCACAGTTTCACAGCAGAAACTTAAATGTAGCATCACTTACGGCAACAAAAAGGTACAATCGCACCTGCGCCGATTTTTACCTAGCAGAATAAGTGCAGATAGTGTACTTTAAACCAAATTTCGTCCATATCGGTAGATACAGCGTAATTATTTTGTAATTAGCCGTTAGGTTAAGCCAGCACCTGAAGGTATAAAAATACTTAATTACCTTTACTAGGTGAATTTGTTTGATTTACTCTTTCAGAAATTCCTGGCAATTTTATGCATTTGTCACAGAACCGGGCTTTGTATTCTTCCATTCTGTAAATTCAAAAGCGCTACGTTTTTGAATCAAAGTGACGATGCAAAACTAGATTTAAAGGTCGAGTCACACTTTTGATTATAAATCGAACGTTTGAATTAACGAACAAACCGAACCAATGAGCAGAGCAGAAGAATACGCAACGACGAGTCAAACAGTGGGATATAAGGTCATTAGTCACAAGTATGAGCGAATAATTCTTGTGAACATTTTACATGGGTGAAGAGAACAGAGCAAATCAATTCAGCATATTGAATCAATGTTCTCAGCTCCTCAGTGGCAACTGCCATGCTAAGGACCATGCGCTGACCTGGCAATTTTGTCTATTTAGTTAAAGTTTCACTTCAGTGCTTCATTTTCAAACTGTACAGGGGCAACCAAAAACAAATCGCGCAGCCCTGGTCGTGAGGCAACTGTTCCTTCTACGTAAACAGAAGGTGGACAAAAGCTTGCCCACCCGGCAACTAATTCTTATATACAGGTCCCTATTTGACTTTCGAATCAGGATGTGTCAATTTAACAATAACCGACACGGTAATATTATTGGATCTAAACCGACGAGGTATCGAACTAGTTCTGCATTCAGCACTAAGTAGTTAAAAACTAGATTCTCAATCATATGGATAGAGACAACTATTCCATTAACCATTCTTTGAAACATTTCTGGGACTTCAGAGAGAAGAATATCAATATTATTGAATTAATGTCATACAAAAACTGATGGGATTACAAATATATATATATATATATATATATATATATATATATATATATATATATATATATATATATAACAAAAAAAAAAA
>Ga0136643_10003485_pt1 | contig 21226 bp, 7 predicted proteins | sample TergutLab28metaG_FD_96883 | JGI IMG/M metagenome (GOLD analysis project Ga0136643, IMG submission 96883) | Labiotermes labralis P1 segment gut microbial communities from Petit-Saut dam, French Guiana - Lab288 P1 (version 3) (version 3) | ecosystem: Host-associated > Arthropoda: Insects >...
ACATCGCCACATACTGTAATCCGAACATACTGATACATCGCCACATACTGTAATCCGAACATACTGATACATCGCCACATACTGTAATCCGAACATACTGATACATCGCCACATACTGCAATCCGAACATACTGATACATCGCCACATACTGTAATCCGAACATACTGATACATCGCCACATACTGTAATCCGAACATACTGATTCGGGCGTTCCGACAACATAAAACTAACGTAAAACCCGGCCGTCACCGCTAACGTATACGAATACACGGACACCTTGCCACTTCAGTAAATCTCCATGGCAGTGATAGTCGGGCACAGAAAGTATCGATTTAAAACAAAAAGGCAGGAAGTGGAGTTCATAGGCTATATCAAGACGGCGGTTTGATATAATAATCTTATTCGAACATTAAAATTAGCAAAGTTACTAGACAGTCATTTCGGTGCCTCAGTCCCTTCTATTGTACCGTACGAAAACGCATCTTCGTTTCGTGCATAATTAGACGACAGATAATTACTGATGTTGAAGGAACGTTGCTAAACAACTTCGGTAGATCCATCAGGACAGCGTTGCGAAAATTTAAAACTCTACCGCGTTCAGTGAAAAATTGTTGATCATTTTGTTACGTGCTCTGTAGCCGTATTTTAGCGAAAAGACGGAGTTGATGATATTTTAGAATAACAAATTAATTCTTCGGTATTTTACTTGCGTTATTTTTCGAAGCTGGAAATCGAAATATCGGCCATTAATCAATACAAGCCAATACAAATGGGATAGGTTTAAAGCATTCGTGCGAGAGATTAGAAATGCTTATGAAGTTTTAGTCGGAACATCTGAGAAGTGACTACCATTTTTGAGACGGAAGCATGGATAGGAGGATAATATTTAAAGGGATTTTAAAGGAATAGAGGGCGAGAATGTGGACTTGATGAACGTTGCTGAGGATAGAGTTTAGTGGCTGTTCCTATGAATATTGTAGCGATCCCTCGGGCTCCACAAAAATAAGAGAAAATTTTTGCCTATCTGAGCGACTATTAATTAGGTTTTTGTACAGCTTTAGTTGACTACACACTACACTGCACACTACACACTACACTGCACACTACACACTACACTGCACACTGCACACTACACACTACACTGCACACTACACACTACACACTTCACACTACACTGCACACTACACACTACACTGCACACTGCACACTACACACTACACTGCACACTACACACTACACTGCACACTACACACTACACACTACACTGCACACTACACTTCACATAATTTTACAGACTGATTCATATACGTGTGACCTAGATTCCCCAGCACTTTCATTTTTATGACCTCTTTCGGGAGAATACTTTGTCATTATCATTCCTGAAGTTTAGAAAATCCTAGTATAGTTTTGATTATTACCAGACGAAGCCATCTAAATGGAGTTCAAGATCTTCTCAGTATGAATTCAGTCTTTTGTGCTGAGCGTTTTGTTTGTTGCTGAACTGTGACCCTTTCCCCTCAGCCCGGATTTAACGGCAAAATAAAGTTTCTGTATACCACACAGTAAATTGAATGTTAAAGAATTTTCTTTAAGGGAGCTTACTTTCTCCTGTAGACAAAGAAAATTGTAGTTTTAATTATCCTGCCCTAGCTTATGCATAATTAGGTAATGTTATCTCAGGGAATCATTAATGTTGTACAGCATCTACCAATGAACCAAAATTTGGGTGTTAACTACACAAGTTTAGAGTTCAGAGCACTTAATGTAGTAAAAAGGTAAAGGCCAAGTGCACCCTTGTACAAGCACTGAGGCTCTGTACAGGCAGTATGGCCCATAGGAAGAGAAGAGGTATAGCTCTACTCTTTCTTGACCACGGCACTAGAAGGGGTGAGGGGTCAGCGTCACGCCCCGGCCGCTCTTTACCCCCGGGAAAGACCCGTTACGCATTGTACAGGAGGCTCGTTGGGCCCCAGGGCCGATCTGGACAAGTGCGGAAAATCTCGCCCCCACCGGGATTCGATCCCTGGACCGTCCAACCCGTAGCCAGTCGCTATACCGACTGAGCCTACACTTAATGTAGTAGGGAATAATTATTTCATTCTTTTCTAAGATACGATGGTGTTTTAGCAACACACGACTGCTGAGAACTGAAATGAATAACCTCGTTGCACAAGGGTACTGAGGGATTCAACCAAGGCCATAAACACACTCAGAATATTTTGAGCGCGTGTCTGTGGAAGAGAAATAGGTATTACGATTGCTTTTCCACAGTGACAATGGTTATGGGAAGGCGCCCGTATGTAACGTGATAAGTATATTGACTGTCTTGTAATTAACTGTTGCCGTGGTTGGCAATTGCTGTACCTCCTGAGCATCTGTGTGCTATATTTATTATTTTAGAAGATAATTCACAGAAGACAGTGACTCGCTACGGCCGGGGCAGTTTGGGGATCGATTCCCAGTGTAGATGAGATTTTCCGTGCCCGTCCATACCGGCCCTGATTCCCACGTAACCTCCTCTAAAATAGGTACCTGGTTCTTACCTGGAGTAAAGCGGCCCGGGCGGCCTCCTGATCATCCATCCCCTTCTAGCGCCGAGGCTGCGAGGGGTTCGTAGCTATACGTACCCTTCCCCAATTTTCCTGCACAGGCCTATCATGGGGTGACCTTACTTTAATCGAATGAAGGTAGAACTGCTGTATAATTTCCGCGTGTAGAAGGAGATGCCGTGCTGTGATAACTCTCCAGTCACTTCCCCACAGAGACTGGAGAAAACTACCAAACACACTAGTGAAGGTAGTCAGCGGTCTGTCACAAGTACAGCCGACAAACTGACAGTAAAACAATGAAGACATGAAGATGCTACGTCCTCAAAATTATACACTTAACTTTTGTGTAGTGCGGAAACCTTGTTGTATGTCAGTATGCAAAATTCGTGGCACTGGCAGCGACGAACCTGGCCTCTGTATGTTCAGACTGAGCTGCGTTTGAACTGACTGTAGCGCTGGTTAATGCAGCAACCCCTGGATAGCTACGATGGTTGTGTGGAACGGTGCTTAACACGGACAATGACGTATGGGAAATTGGAACTTTCGAGAAACGCGGCCGGTGTGTGCCTTAGCGACACCTAAGTTACCTGTTGCTTCTCAAAATTAAAAAAAAAACACACAATGTGATATCGGTATAACTTAAAAGATGTTACAGAAGGACGCAATGTCACGGTTATATGGAAGGTAGAGAATCAGGTTTGGCTGCCCCTATCACAATGGCACCTGCAAATCTGCATATCTTGGCGCAGAAGACACTGACCTTCTCTGGTTTTTACGAATTTTAAGTGGCAGAATCGTAAACAAAATACCATGAACGTCAAAATCTTGTTAGTGGGAGCGTAAGGTGCTGGACAGTAAAATGTAACTGTCTGTTACTTGTCTCACACGTTTGTGATGCCACTGTGTGTGGAATCCCGTGTATGGACTTGAAACACGATTAATGTGGTGCTTTGAGATTATTAATATTAATTCACATAATTATGGACTGGTGAAACTGAGCTTTGATGAGGGAGTGGCATTGCGAATGATCTAAACTATGCATAATCTTCTCTTTTCCTCCGCTCGAGTTAAAGAGGATAGATAGTTGACCTGTGCAGCGCACGTTGACGTAACTTACGCTTTAAGAAGCCATTGATTTTTATGCAGCGAGAAGATTGCTCGGTCTAGTGGTGGGGTTCTAAGCTTGTTCTAGCGAGGAATGGTGATATTGGGACTGAGTTACTGTGCTTCTAACTCACCCTCAACAAGCAACTTCACGCCGCGTCCTGAAAATTGCAGACCAACTCACCGTTAACTACGTCAGTTCAGTGGTAAATATATATACCACACATTACAACACTAAGAAACTGTAACTTTTGTCATACAGACATGTTTGTTGTTATATGGTTCCTACAATAAATAATAATTATTTCGCTAAACAGCATTAACCGATTGATTTTTATAAAGGATATGGATTGTGTTCTCTGCCAAGTAAAAGCTGGATCATCATCGTCGCACCGTGCATTTCGTATAGTCATTTAATTAGCACACCAACTAATGCACATACATAAAATTTTATTTTTAATGTTTTAATGTAAAAAATGTTACATATGTGCATTAGTCGGTGTGCTAATTAAATGATAAAAGCTGGATATTTTTATGCAATTTAAATAAATATGGGTCTTTAAAGGGTTTTCTTCAAGAAATTCGGCACTCTATAACATTTTTAGTCTAACAGTGTCTATATATAACCCACAAACCATCATTTTCTGCATGTTACGAAAATAAATTAACGTAATATAATATGAAGCTTTGTAGGCACTGATATATCAAGTTTATTTTTTATTTAATGTACTACTGATTATGGGAGTTCTTCCTAAATATTATTGGTCTTTATGTGTATTTATTTCCCTTGCCTTGAGCCAGTAGTCGGTAACAAAAATGATTCCTAGGTTACTACACGTGATTCCCTTTAAAATCTACCAAACGTACCAAATGGCTTGCTTTGTAGTGCACGAAATTAAAAGTGTATTTCACATTAAATTAAGAAACTTAAAAAAATAACCCAAGAGTATGGATATTTACCCAGTGCCCTCTAAAATGTTTATTTTCCAACTTGGTATCATAACATTGTACTAATAATATGTGAGATATCTTCCCAATGCGCAATGGTGGTATGCAGTTGGTTTATCCTGAGGACTTAAAAATTTATTATACACGTTTATAATTAATACATCGAAACCTGTGATGTGCACATAACAATAATAAACATTCAATTCCGTACTTTATTATTAATGTACTGGCAAAACAGCCGAATGGCTAACTATAGAGACAGCACAGGAACGTGATAGGAAATACGCCAAACAACAAACCACAAAAGAAAAAATTAGAAATTAGATAATAACAACAATTCAGGTCAGCTAACAGCAGCATTAAAGAGTATTATAATTGTCAATGCGAAAAATGATTAGGAGAAAATTTGTTCCCTAATACTTAAGCTTTTCTTCTTTTTCTTCTTCTCTGGCGGAACAGCCGACGTCGGGCCTAGGCCGCCTCACTGTTGAGGTTTCTAGATCACAATTAGACACTCACACCCGGTAGGACTCCTCTGAACGAGTGATCAGCTCTCGCCGAACTCGCTGCCCACGCAGCACACAACAAACACATGGGACGAACATCCATACCCTCAGCGGGATTCTAACCCGTGATACCGGTAATTAGGGGGCTCCAGACGTACGCCTTCGACCGCACGGCCACCGAAATCGGCGGCTAATAACGTTGCCAGCAACGTATATTGCCTTCAGGAGTTTTATTCGTGGTCAAATTTAATTTGAAAATTGAAAAGAATTTTGTTTACAGCCTTCTGATGAAACTGCCCTTTCTCAAGTACAACACAGCAAACGTTCCAACCAGTGTTACAGCTACACCATAACTCGCAGTGTTGATAGCCAGTTATTTGGCTATCCAGACAAAGGAACACTACAGTTGTCACTACTGCTGCCCTGTCAATACTGTGTACTGAGTATTTAATTATGTTAGGGTGGTTAAATTTAATCGTCTTATTATTTTATTAATATAAAAGATTAAAAAGCAAGTTTTAGGTTCTTGTAACCGTGCATCATGGAACGTAGGGTGAAGAGAGATAAACCAACAAGATGCAACTAATCCGATGTTTATTATCAAAATTCTATCTCAAAATGTTTCGGGCATTATTATGCCCATCATCAGGAGAACAAGACCGTCGTAAGCTGTGTGCACTGTGCACAGTGCACACAGCTTACGACCCAGCTCCACACAACCACAGCCAGCACAACCAGTGCAGAACACCATATGCAGTAATACACGGCCTTGTTCTCCTGATGATGAGCATAATGATGCCCGAAACATGTTGAGATAGAAGTTTGATAATAAACATCGGATTAGTTGCATCTTGTTGGTTTATCTCTCTTCACCCTGCATTAAAAAGCATTATATTTTCTTCATACAGAACTTAACAAAGAGCTAATACTCTAAGTACAAATACTAAGGATTTACTAGCAGAAGGCGTTCTTATACAGAGTGTTAAGGGCCATCTTTACCTAAAGACAGACTTCATTATCGTACGATTTCTAGGCAATAAATAAGATGGCTGACAATTTAAGAAATTTAATAACAACTTCAAAGGGCAGTATCTTCTAACATATGACAGTTTTGCAAGCAGATGGTAAATAATTCGGTTAGTTAAATGCAAAGCAGTATTCCATTCACCAGTCTGTGAACACTGCATGCAGAGGAAGTATAACGAAGACGTGTAATGCGCTAATTTCGTTAAATCATAGTTACAGTGAATTTAACCGTCATGGGGCTGAAAATTTGTTAAATCAAGTTTTCGGAATTTAATTAAAGTGCGTATTGAAATTCATAATCAGATTGTGTCGCGTTTCAAACAGAAGAAGTACTGTTGCGTTCAATTGTAATATTGTAGAATGATACTAAAGACAGGTATTTTGTCGGGATCGCATGGATGACTTAAATTACTACAGGGAGCCACTGAACCGCAGGAAGTAGAAGTTAGTGGCAGTGACACTTGCTGTATACATTGGAGCTTACCTGAGCGAAAACTTTCAAGGGAAATCCTCAGATATTCTAACGTACAAATTTTATGAATTATTGTAATAGGGATTGGCTTATTTATTTACAAGATTTATCCATAAATTTTTCAGACTATTGGATAGATCTTTATCTCAGTATTTAACCAACTTGATGCACAAAATTTGTTTCACAATAAGTTTTATTTCATGCCTCTACATGTTTCGAGCACATGTGCTCATCATCAGGAGGTCAAAATTTCACTACACAGACTCTGGTTTCATCACACCTATAGGTGTGATGATACCACAATAAGTTTCATTTCATCATCACACCTATAGGTGTGATGATGAAATAAAACTTATTGTGAAACAAATTTTGTGCATCAAGTTGGTTAAATACTGAGATAAATATACTGAGATGAACGGTCAGCAAAACGTCAAAATATTGGATAGGTCGTTGCGAAATAGTATAAGATTCTGACATTGGTATATCACATTAGGAATCATGAGTTTTTAGAACTTACTTATCGCGCCGTTTTTACAATACAGATTAAAACACGGTTCGGGGAGAGAATCGGACCCCATCTTCAGACAAAAGAGTAGTTGGACCCGATAGGAAATATTTTCTAAAACTCAGGACGCAGAAATTTACAACAGAAGAATTTTCTCTGTGTAATCTACGTGTCGAAAGTATGGAACTATCAGCGATCAGTTGTCGAATGATGTAAATTTTGTTAAGGTCAGTCGTGAACTACATGTGTAAGTTAAACTGTCGAAACATCCACACGCTGACTGCAGTTTAGAGCATCCTGCAAAGGCTGCACTACAGAAATGTGTCGATGCTCTGGGTCTCGGGATCGAGACAGCGTAGTGACAATGCTGACTACGCTATAGACTGAGCGACTGATTGACTAATCGGAGTTCGGCTTTGGGTATGAGATTTTCCTCAACTCCAAAACGTTCAGACTGACCTTGACGTCCACCCAGCCTCCAGAACAATGGGTGCCGGGAAATTTCCTTATGGGGATAAGGCGAGCAGGGCGTGAAGCTGACCACGTACGTCCTTGTAATGCCAGATAAACCGATAGTCCTACTCGCCCCCACATGTCTTTTAGAGAGTGCGCGTGACAACTTTACTTTGCCTTTTATTCTGCTGTAAATTTGCTGCCCATGTTTCCATCCCTGTCATCACCCACACAGCATTACGCTGAATTTCTCTCCCAGTTATCTTATTTTTTTCTTACCGAATGCCTTTGTTTTGTTGTAGCATGCACCATGACTGTTGTTCAACCATATGTAGTTGGCATTTTTAATTATATTTGAGTTTAGTTCCATACGAAATTACTGCTTTATTTCGGCTAAGAATATATAGGTGTTTCGTGGTTCCTACGTGTCGTTTGTGACCCAGTAACCTTGACACGATGTAATAAATATTTTACTTATATTTTTGTGTCCCATGAGTTATATCTCTATATCAGCTTCTGAAATTTGCAAGCATGACCTTCTGCCGTCTTCAATACAGCTTTAAAAATCGGGTTTCCTGTAGTTATCTAACTTTTGGACTCCTCATATTTTGATAATAAGTCTCAAAGTATGCAACTACACATGATCTGCATTATCTGAATTGTATAATTATTTTATTTTCTAAACTACATTAACTTTTACGTACTGCCTTCTTTAAAACATTTTTGTCGTCGTAAATGAGATATTATAAAATTTTACGTAATTGCTCTTGTTTCGGGAGAATCTGTTTGTCTCTATTCGATTTCTCTCTAGTTTCTCTTGTGCCACAAATAAGATAGACAAGAAACTATTTATATTCTAGGACACAAACATTCAAAAAACTCTCGGGCGTAAGTTGCAGCGTGTTATTTCAGACAGCACAAAACCAAGTCATGTAAGGTGCTGCAATTCTTAAGTAGTTTTTCTTAGGAGGGTATCTTGCTTTCTTATAGGAATCCCATAATATTAGTCCGTAACACAACATTTATTTTATATACACTGGTATGCTGTATGCTGTAACACTTCGGGACGGAAAACTTAAAAAAAAAAAAAAATATTAGATTCATTGGTAAAAGGTAAGGTGATCCCGTTATAGGCCCGGTGTGGCCCAGAGGGTGGGTAGATGTATAGCTCTACTCTTCCATGACAGCGGCACTAGAAAGGGATGAGTGGTCAGCAGTACGCCCCGGTCGCACTTTACTCCCGGAAAAGACCCGGTATCCATTGTAGAGGAGGCTGGGTGGGCCCCAGGGCCGGTCTGGACGGGCGGAAAATCTCGTCCCCACCGGGATTCGATTCCGGACCGTCCAGCCCGTAGTCAGTCGCTATACCGACTGAGTTACCCGACCCACTAAATACATTGGACGAACACCTTTCTACTACAGAAATAAAAAAGAATACGTTTTTACTGCTTTACTTTAGCTGTTAGTTTATGCTGTGTCGTCAGCATGCCCATCGTGTAGTCATGTGCATTAAACATTCATTTATGACGTCGTAGCATTTTTTTTTATTAATTTGAAACAACTCTAACCACAAACTTAACTTTCCGTGGCACTTTATTTTCCCATTAGTAAGGCAGTGATTTTTACAGTAAGTGTCAATTTCAGTAAAATATGAAGTAGACTGTTTAATACATGCATTTGTTCGTTTTCCATTATTGCTGCTTTTATAGGATGGTTAGCTTTTCTACTTAGAATTTAGTTATTAATTTTTCCTGAAATGAAAATTTGGAAGTAACGTATTATTGTTTCTATATAATCTAAATCTTTCATCGCGAGTGTAACAAAACCCTCTGCTGTTACCAACCGCATCAGATGGATAAGCATGAATAAAACAATGTTTTGGGAACCGTCTTTGTTCTCGTCAAGGCACCCTGACAACCACGTTTGTTTTTGTCGTCAAGGAATGTATCTCCGAAGCACGTCTGTTCTTGTCACCACGGAACGCGTCCGTGGTAACAGAACAGTCAAGGTTCTCAGGGAACACCTGACGAGAACAAAGACCCTTCTAAAATCATTGGCTCAGTCTCCGTAATCTGCAGCGGCTAGTAGCCCGAGAGTATTATAGATAGCAGCATTGTTTGCAGTGTTTGTGTCTTAGCAAAATTAGTGACTTGAACACGATTCGTACTTCACGTTTTGAAGTACTGTTCTGTTACATTCTAGTAAGTGATAAAATTCTGTTTCGTAACGCTGTTAGTTTAAATATTTTGTCTTCCAGTTTGCTGTCAAAAAATTTGAAGGTGAAGATATAGAGAACTGTAAGTTTGCCTGTTGTTTTGTATAGGTGTGAAACTTGGTCGCTTACTTTTAAGGAGGAACGTAGGTTCAGGGTGTTTGAGAATAGGGTGCTGAGGAGAATATTTGGGCCTGTGAGGGACAAGGTGACAGGGTAGTGGAGAAAACTACATAATGAGGAGCTTAATGATTTGTACTCCTCACCAAATATTGTTCGGGTTATAAAATCGAGAAGAATGAGATGGGCGGGGCATGCAGCACGGGCTAGGGAGAGGAGAGGTGTATACAGGGTTTTGGTAGGGCAACCTGATGGAAAGAGACCACTTGGGAGACCCAGGCTTAGATGAGAGGATAATATTGAGATGGATCTTCAGGAAGTTGGATGTGGGGGTATGGATTGAATCGATCTGGCTCAGGATAGGGACAAGTGGTGGGCACTTGTGTATGCGTTAGTGAACCTTCGGGTTCCATAAAACTCGCGGAATTTCTTGATTAGCTGAAAATCTGTTAGATTCTCAAGAAGGACTCTGCTGCATGGAGTAAGTAAGTAAGTTAGTTTAAATACTGCTGTAACCTCATTGACAAGAAGGCCTACTCTGTGTTCTAACAGCTGAAACATCACAATAGTCTGTCACATTTTCGAACTCTTTAAGTATTTTCGGATAAAGAAATATACCGCACATTAAATATGACGGTTCTAGTGTAGGGTAGAACAGAGGAGATGTTCTGATATTTATTTCCTCCTTTAATTACCATCTCCTATTCTGGGCATTGTCAACGTAGATAATCGACCAGAAGCGTGTTCAGTGTTTCTGACACGTGGTAGTAGACGAGGGCAACGTTAAAGTCTGTAGTCTTACTTTTTAAATTTCGTCTCAAAAATCTCACACGAAATAAGTATGGCACGTCTGACGTCAAACTGAAAACGTAAAACTGGGAAGTAGCCTGCGACTCTACAATGGCCATGTAGTTGCAATACCTCAAAGTGGGTTTTCTTTAACAATTAAATTATTTAAATAGTATTAACGCTAAACGTTTTGATCTTGTTTAAAGTTTATTAATATTTCTTTAAATATTTACGATTTAAACTTATTTTAACTCTTATCCTGCTAACGTGAAGAATATGGTGAACTCCTAAAAATGTCAGCAGATGGCAGATGGGATTTAACTCGGCGTTTAAAGGGTTATTGAGTGTACAGTATTGTGTAATGTTTTAAAAAGTAATACGATCACCATTTGAAGTTTCACACACATATACTTTAAGTTACTCTTTACTGTTGATGGCAGTTGTATTAAGTTATGACATTATACGAATCGTTTACTTACGTCTCGTGTAAACAAATGCCTTCAGTTTTCACTTCGTTAAAATATTACATCGTAGCAGTAGCATTAAACAGTAATAGAATCCCACATCATCAAATATGAATCTTGAGAATTTATGAGCCAGATATGTCAGTTTCGTGCCTCGCATACTGCACGACCACGATAAAACAACTTTAATGGAATGTGCGATGGTATCTATACAGTTAGAGTTGTTCACTGCCAAACGCATGGGTTTCAACGCTTAAATTCGCTTCATTCTCAGTGCCTGCCTATGCAGATCTAAGGTACATTTGCTTAGCAAAATTTTAGTACTTATATCAGACTCTTCTACAACGTTAATATTTTGCCAGACAGAGGGAAATTAGACTACTACAGATTGGTGCAGAGTGTACTGATGATTCGAGCGTCGAAGCGCGAATATTTGGTAATGGGTGACAATTATACAGAGGTTGTTGGACATTCCGGTAAAGTCAGATGTCAACTTTAATTTGGTCTAGGGATAGACAGACCTATCATAAAATATTGCATCAAGATGTTTTAGAAAAGCAAAATCTTCATATTTCATATTAGAAGCCAACGATTGATATTCTCACTACATTGCTGATGTGTACGTTGCCATGTTTCGTCGTGTCCACATCTTCTTATGTCATAAAGTTCTGCCTCACGTAGTCTTGTTACAAGCTCTTAATTTCGTACTGAAACATTTGTTCATGTCGATTACCTTCTTCAGCGTCAAGGATATTCAAAACTTCAATATTAGATTAGAATTCAAAACTTCTCAGCAATCCTCTCCTAGCTGTAGCCCTTTCCATTCCATTCTGTTTCTGAAAATGCCACTCTTGGCTGTTTGTCAGAAAACATGTCTTCAGTGAAGACCTCTTCAAAGTTTTACAGCCGTAAATCAATGCATATGCGAGATTTCTTTCCAATATGTACGTATGTTGTGTGTAGATGTGCGCTCGTACTTTGCCTGTGCATACTTGATTGCATACACACACATTACGTTGAATGTATGGTGTGGGTTCCGTTGTAGTACATATGTACGTAATTAACCTTGTAATGAAAACCATAATGTTTGCTGTATGAAGCAAACAATTTAGGTGATGTAACACTTGTGTCTCTTTCTCTGGGCTATTGATTCTTGTGTTTCCGAAGTTCTGCACTTTACGTTACTTTTCTTTAAATAACTCGCAAAATATAAGCTTTGCGGAAGAATTTTATCTGACATAAAATATTTCGTACTATTTCACAACATTTGTTTGTAACATTTCTTACTGTAACAAATATTTCGTATTTTATTACAGAGACTCGCAAAGAAACGGATACAGTCTCGTTCTTTAGGCAGATCTTAACCATTGTTGGAAAGGCTCCAATATGGTTGGTAAAAAACCCTATTTTAAAATTTCATGAGGATCCTTTCGGCCAGTTGCGGTTGATTTATGCAGGCATGCGCCCCGCAATAGCAAATTTGATCGGCGCGCTTCTTATAACATTTATTTTCTATCGGACAAGGAAGTTGTTATTTTCAACATGCGTGATACGGTAACAGAATTTTCTTGTGAGCCGTGAAAGGAATTCTAATCAGGGGCGTTGAAAGCTGACGTATTCCTATAGAAGTAGTGGTTGAATATTATACTACAACAAAAATGTCAGACTTTAGAAGAAATTCACGCAAGTGATCGTAAAGAATTCTTAGGTTAATACGTCAGCGGAATCGTCTATTACAGCGTATGGTGCGTTATTAACAGAACCTGACACTACTGCTGTTTGCATCAATAAAAAGTCTTCTTTTCTTCGTCTTCTCCTCCTCCTCCTCCTCCTCCTCCTCCTCCTTCTTCTTCTTCTTCTTCTTCTTCTTCTTCTTCTTCTTCTTCTTCTTCTTCTTGAATTTGAGCTGCACGATAAATTGATTGATCGTGAAGGGATCTGTTTTATTCCTAAGACGGCTGATGTGATAATTTCATTAGACATTTTATGTTCGCAGAGGAAATTATATTACCGGCCGTTGGAGGAGATTGATTATCCTATTGTTGACAGTTTTTGCATTATATTTCGATTCGTATGAGCATGATACGACTTTTTGTACAAATCACTTTGCTGTTGACCAGCTCGTTACTCCAGAATTTCCTAGCTTCATCCTTATTTTGTACTGACACTAACGAACGAAATATCTCTAGGGATCAGATTTCTTCTTGATAAGCTAATAATCGCGTAGAAAGTAATAAAGTCTCCTATGGACCTTCACAGGAACCTGTTAGCAGTCCTATCCTGAGCCAACTAATTACAAAGAACAAGATCTTGCTCGAGAAAGTTACAGTTTTTCAAATAGTCGAGGAATTATCGCACTTTATGGGACCCCTAGGTTCATTGCGTTGTTGACACGTCCACGCCTTTCGTGTCTTCATTTAATACCTGACGCGCGATTTCGGATAATTCAGCCGTGGCTTGTGACGACAGCATATCTCAGTTATATATATATATATATCACCGTATTACTGCTAGTAGATCCTGAATAATCGTACAGTTGGCTTGTTGAAAAGTTTGTGTTTACCTGAATTCTTTCATGAACAACTACCATTTTGCTGTTGATTTTACCTATCAGGGCTAAATTTTCTGTTTTGTTTTAACATAATGTTCATGTCTGATTCTAAACTAAATGAATGCTGCTGCTGCTGACATAAGTTACTTAAATAATATTCATGCTATGGACGTGTTTCATACTCTGATATTTTTAGCAAATAACTGTAATTGCTTACAGGCCGAATATGACTGTCATTAACAGCGGCAACACAGTATTATCGTGTAATGAACGTGTAAACATAAACTGGGCACAATTTTCGCTTTATTACGTGAATGGTCTGTAACTGCTGAAATATTAACTTAAAAAACTGGCCGCGATGGTTTCTTCCGCATCGTGTGTATTCAAAATTTCAATATATTAACCAATAAAAAGCACTAAGTAAAAAAAACACAAATTACAAATCGCACTTCATATTAAGTGCCAACTCCTACATGTTTTGGCACCAAGATGCCATCCTTGGGGAATTTGATTGCAACAAAGGTTCATAAGTACGGCACGTATTTTAGGTGCGAGTCGCTCTCATTTTTAGCATTAAAATTTAAAATTTAAAATCTTAAAATTCTAGACTAAATGAGTAATGTAATCTAGAATTTTAACATTTTAAGATCTTTAATTTTTAATTTCAATAATAAAAGTGTGGGCGACTCGCACCTAAAGGACGTATTGGACTTAACGACTCTTTGTTGTATTTCATCTCCCTGAGGATGGCACAATGATGTCAAAACATGTGGGAGTTGGACTTAAAATGAAGCATGTTTTATGATTTGTGTTTTATTTTATTTTACTTGGTGCATTTTGTTGATAAATGTATTGAATGTAAAAAAAAATACACGGTATGAATAACATATTATTCAAACGGTCATCTTGTCTTTCGAACGTGGAGAATCATGCAGTTGAAATTCTTCCTTAAATAACGCAAGAATTAATCAATAAACATAAACAGAAATGTAGTAAATTTAAAATTGATGTACACTTAAAATTTATTATATCACGACCCTTATCTTGGAAGATTTACGTTCAATTGTTCTGTCTCTTATTTGCATGTTGTTATTCATGTACTGTGGGCCGGGTAGTTCAGTCGGTATAGCGACTGACTACGGGCTGGACGGTCAGGGATGGAATCCCAGTGGGGACGAGATTTTCCGCCCGTCCAGACCGACCCAGCCTCCTGTAAAATGGGTACCGGGTCTTTCCCGGGGTTAAAGTGCGGCCGGGGCGTGCTGCTGACCGCTCACCCCCTTCTAGTGCCGCGGCCATGGAACAGTAGAGCTATATACCTCTACCCACCCTCTGGGCCACACCGGGCCTGTAACGGGATCACTTTACTTTTATTCATGTACTAAGGAGAAACTTGGACACACAGCCGGTCCTTTTCTTAATTTTACTCGTATAACCAAATTCTTTTGAAAAATTTTCCTCTTACCCGTCTACTAAAAGGCAGTTTTGAAACTAATAACTTCCGATAAATGTCCACGTTAAAATATTTCTTTATTACTGGAAAATGAATCCAGTTAGATCCCGTGAGAAATGTAATGAGAACCAGTTGGAATGCGTCGAGGAGCCGCCCTTATTGCAGTCAAGACAAATGACGCCTTATATTTAAAGTGCACCATATCGTCTCCTCTTCTCTCCCTCGCGGCTTTAACCACCGTAAAATTTATTCCTGCCCAGCATCTTCCATCACTATTCTGCAGCTCAAAAGTCATTTTCAATCCCTTTGATCTGGTTGACATTGCCCCCTTGTTCGGTGAATAATCATGTTTGCTCCAATAAGGATGCCCATCACTTCCGAGTGAAATTCTGCCTCTCTTCGGCGCCCGGAAATCTGTCCTCGTCCAGTATATTATTCTGAGAGAAGTGGAGCTTGCGTTTTAAATTTTCATTAAAATAGCCAGAAGGAGTGCTAATTTCCGGATCACTCTACATGACCCGTCAAGTGGGACTTGGAGAGACTCTTGGCTGTTCTGCATTTCGAGTACAGATGCTGACGTAGTTGATGTATCAAGCGTTTATTATTTACTTACAAAAATTCCAGGGTATGGGATACTGTACTCATGAATGTTACAATATATTGAAAGTAAATTCATTATTTTAATCTAGGACATCCCGTTGTGTTTGAATTCAAAATTAAAACAAAATGTTTTAAAGCAATTACCGTCAAAACACAACGCTGTATAAATATTAGTATTTTATTGTGACAACACGTTTCGGTCTTATTAGACAATCTTCAGGCCAGCATTCAGAGATATGAGGTACAGTCAGTGCATATCAGTGCATAACATGATATGCAATGATTGTACCTCATATCTCTGAATGCTGGCCTGAAAATTGTCTAATAAGACCGAAACGTGTTGTCACAATAAAATACTAATATTTATACACCGTTGTGTTTTGACGGTAATTACTTTAAAACATTTTGTTTTCATGTGTAAATTCATAACACTTGAGTTTCTCTCAGCGGTGGTTAAGTTGGCTGTAGCTATATTCTGTGATGTGACGCGGTAGATATGTAGTGACGATTCTGCGTCCATCAGGTTCGTTTTCAACATCCGTACATATCTACCTAGTACATGGCATCACATAACACTAGCTTATATAACTTGTTACTATTCCGGTATCGAAATTTATTGTATACAGTGCGCATTTTATGTAACAAATATATCAAGTTGGGTTCATCTCCATTACAAATGAGTCTCTGGCTCAATTTCTATAGGTTGTTGGTCGGAGGAACTCATGGGTAACATCCAATTGGAAAGACCGTGTCGAAGTTGGGCGGATAATATTGTGGTGAAAATTGTGGGATGGGTTGGGACGATGTGAGCTGAATAGAATTCTGATGTTGAACATTAGTTTTCTGCCATTGCGTTGCACACTTTTGAGAACTGCTGAAAAATCATAGTAATTGTTACTTGCATTTGTTTACTACCGAAGATAATTGTACTGTAATTGTAGCCTTTTGCAGTACTTAAACTTTCTTGTTGGGAGGATGTACGAAAAAAAAAACTTCACAGCTCAAACCCAACCACAGAATCTACAGTAAACTTTGGAGCACTCACTGAGAGAAATCCTGCAGCTTAGGTGTTTGAACACGTTTCGCGCTGCCAAAATACTCCGTATAGATATTGTTTGGGTAAGGGGAGTAATGTGTAAAAATCGATTTTATAGAATTACTTTAGGCTTATTTGTGGTTTTGAAGTTCCTTACGCAAAGTACAGACTTTTAATTTTAGTTTTCAATTGCTGCCATTGTTAATGACTCAGGCGACTGTAATATGTTCACTGCATATTAAATAACACCAAAGGTCAGTTATTTCAGTTAGGAAATTCCGGCTCGTAAGCATCCTTCTCTGCTGACAGCATCTTTCATTGTCATAGGGAATAGAAATTAAATGTTATCTTAAACATCCCAATGTATTATACAGGATTATACATGATTAAATAACATCAACGCAACAAATAATTTTTATTATTAATATATTGAGGGCAACGTGTTTGGACTAGCGTTGAGAGTATACTATTTCATAATTTAGTGCTAACCATTGAGATCTAAATTTTACATTTGGTACATATTCTATAAAGGGGTACGCGGTGGCGCAGTTGGTTGAGGCACTGCGTTACAAGCCGGAAGGTCGCGGGTTCGATTCCCGATGGTGCCATTGAAATTTTTCAATGACATAATCCTTCCGACCGCACTATGGCTCTGGAATTGACTCAGCCTCTAACAGAAATGAGTACCAGGAATATTTTCTGGGGGTAAAGGCGGCCGGTGCGTATGGCTGACAACCTTACCACCCTCATGTGCCGATTGTATTGAAATCTTGGAGCCTCAGCCTCCTGGAACCCTCAGGACCTCTCCAGGCCAGTAATGGGATTGCTTTACGTTTACATATTCTATAGCAAATTGAGATCTCAATTATTAATGCTAAGTAATTCAATTGTGTAATACTTTTTTATGATTTTGATGACCTGAAATTGATCAACGCTGGGCAAAGCATGTCCCTTTAAATAAGTTAACAATAATACATATTGACTGTATTGACGGTATTGAATACTGTGTAGTGAACAACAAGCGATCTCACTCTCCAAATGCTGCTCTTCAAGAGTAAATCGGGAACATAATTCTTCGCTGAACCCCGGCCTATAAATTCGAAACAATGGACTCTCTCCCTAACTGCATGTCTATGGGTTAGTGGGTGTTAAACTATGTTCTCTGCAGCTCTTTATTTTATGTTTCGATTTGTTTAGTAATGTTTCCTTAAGTTTTCCATTTAGTTTGAAAAAAGTGTTGTTACTGGTCCTAAGTTTACGTACTTGTGCGTTAAGGAACAGGCATTGTAGAATCGGATTATTTTATTTATTTGTGGTGAAACTTTCTGACGTAGACTATATGTTTATGTAAAAAAGATTCTCTGCATTCTCATTGTTTTCTGAAATTATTGTACAAGATTTTAATGCTTTGTTCGGATTTGATATTTGTTGGACCGTGCATCATTGTGATAACTGAAGAATAAAAACCAACTAGAAGCCACTTATTATTCTATTGTACTTCTTATTGGCTCAACATGTTTCGGGCACTACTATGCCCATCATCAGGAGCTCGCGACTATAATGTTGATTATCACATTGGTCGTTTCGTTCTTGGTTTGCTGTAGGTTGGAGGTTAGGTGCGGTTATGCTGGAGTGGTGTCCAGGCTGCAGGCTAAAGCTTTAGCCTCCAGCCCGGACACTACTCCAATACAACCGCACCTAACCTCCAACCTACAGCAAACCAAGAATGGAACGACCAATGTGGTAATCAAAATTATAGTCGCGAGCTCCTGATGATGGGCATAGTAGTGCCCGAAACATGTTGAGCCTATAAGAAGCACAATAAAATTATAAGTGGCATCTAGTTGTTTTTTTTTCTTCAGATTTTTTTCGAATTATGTACTGCGCATCTATTGGGGGCCATTTTGGTTTCGTTGCCCAGGCGTTTATTCTTCTTTTGTGTATTGTGCAGACATTTAAAACACGACAGAAAGCAGCATTAAAACTACATTACAGCGTTCCATTAGCCAGCTTCTGCAGGGAATGTTTCCATATGTGGGTCAAAATAAGAAAGTATCATTCTAGCAAGTCCGAATGATAAGATAACAAGACGTCAGAACTTCCGCAACGTAACATGACGTACCGGTTGATGTTGGCATTTTTGGAAGATAGATTGTCATGCGCTTTGGTGTGACGTGTCACTTCGAATCAATACATAGAAGTGTAACTCTTTATTTACGGACCGTTTTTTTTCAAAAAAAAAAAGTATATAGAACATTGTTTCCCAGCCCGAGTTTTGTGGAATTTTTTACGGTCTATAGACGTTTTCACCGGTAGCGATTCGTCGGGGTACGAAAAATTATTTTAGGGGTTCCTACATGCAAAAATGTTTGGAAAACCATGATGTAGACTTGCAGACTTCTACACAAACAACAAAGATTAGAAAGGCTGAAGAGGAACTAGGTTAAAATATAATGATATGAACTATATTAAATAGAACATATTGGCACTCTGACCTCTGTAGTTTACTTACAATACATTCTTCAATTGCTGAATCAGTTGGTTCTTTTTCAAAATTTCTATGTAAAAACCTTTCTTCTATTATGATGTACCCTAGTCTTCGACAAATTACTTTCATATACATAATATAGAGAGCCTATACTTGTACACATATATACAGAATAATCTGACAAATAAACAATGTTCTCTAAATCTGATGTTTGCGTCCTCGAAACGTTTATTTACTCGTCATTGTGCCACCTGACGCGGCTACTGGCCCGAGAATATCCTATTTAATGACTTATTGTCTCAGCAACAACTGCGAAGTTCTAAGATGAGGTAATATTAAACACAGAGGCGCAGCACGTTTTGTGAGGACACATATTTCCCATTCCTCTGATCATACACGAGAAGAGACACAGTTGTCTGGTATTTAATGTGGCTTGACAATGAACTCCATAAAGAGTACATAAACTTTATATATATTATTTATCCTTATATTCACTGGCACCTTTCTTGATACACCTCACACCGGCACACACATCTCTGTGTTTAAAACAGTGAAACATTCGTGCTCTCATCTAGAAGCTTGTCGTTATACACTTACAGGTCCAGAAATCCATTAATAGAGAATCTTACTATTTGTAATATATTGAAGTAGACGCTTTCCTGTCACGTATCTTCTGTTCTGTGATTCAGGACAAGAATGTTATATTTCGTGACACAAAGGCTCGCGAACACTCGCATTCACAGAGCCATCATTTGAAGTAAAGACCACGTATAATGTCTGTCTGTCCTGGTACAACAAAGGCCTGCCATTTGTGTGATAAATTGAATATCCCAGTCCGCTAAATCTTCTGTAAAATTAAGTTTAGGCTTCTACACAACCAATAAAATCGTATTTAATTAGGTTATGAAGTTTTCGCAGTTGAGCTAACCTTTTCCGTAATTTTACAAAGCGCAGACAGTAAATGCAGCATCCACAAAATGTTATAATAAATGATTGAAGGTTTCGTAATTTGTGTATAAATTCTCTCGTAACGCGATCCTCAAAATCCAAGGTCGATGTAGGAATTTGATACCTGCCCAACCTTCTCCGAATCGAAATTTGGTTGTCCAATTTGTGCTAGGTTCCGGGTAAATTGCTACGCAGTTCGAAATATTGTTGGAGTCTTGCTGCCTTGTTACCTTTCATGAAAATTTCGTAACTGTCTTTCGGTCTGTATACACAGCATCCTCAGCTTATATAAATATTCCCATGTACCTTACGTAATTGTGTTCATTATTTCTCTGAGCTAATGTTAGAATACAAAAAATGGACCCGTCTTCTGTCTCTTTTCTACACTCACTGCCACATACGCAGAATATTTCGAGCTTCATGTGAAAATGAGTGAGATAAGCTTACGAAACGCTTGAAATATTCTCCGTGTTTTGCAAGTCATGAATAATGTTGTTTTGTCGATTCAGTTTTACTGTTATGTTCCATTATAAGACCTAATTTTATGTCATAGAAATCAATGAAAGCCTGATGCAAGTACGCGTATGTGGCCTAATGAAACCTGTGAATTTTAAATTTAACAATATATAAGGGCTGCGCCTTTGCAATTGAGATGGTCATTGAAAAGCTAAAAAGAAACAAATCACCAGGTGTTGATTAAATCCGTGCAGAATTGATTAAAGCAGGGGGTAGAACAATTCGCTCTGAGATCCATAAACTTACTAATTCTATTTGGCATAAAGTGGACCTGTCTGAGGAGTGGAATGAGTCATTGTACCTATATATAAGAAGGGCGATAAAACAGATTGTAGTTATTGTAGTATGGGTGTGAAGCTTGGTCGCTGACATTGCGGGAGGAAACGAAGCTGAGGGTGTTTGAGAACATGGTGTTGAGGAGAATATTTGGACCTAGGAGGGATGAGGTAACGGGGGAATGGAGGGTGGGCATGTGGCGCGTATGG
>Ga0136643_10003494_pt1 | contig 21209 bp, 7 predicted proteins | sample TergutLab28metaG_FD_96883 | JGI IMG/M metagenome (GOLD analysis project Ga0136643, IMG submission 96883) | Labiotermes labralis P1 segment gut microbial communities from Petit-Saut dam, French Guiana - Lab288 P1 (version 3) (version 3) | ecosystem: Host-associated > Arthropoda: Insects >...
AATGAACCTTCGGGTTCCATGAAATGCGGGGAATTTCTTGACTAGCTGCAAACCAGTTAGCTTCTCAAGAAGGACTCTGCACCATGGAGTAAGTAAGTAAGTAAGTAAGTAAGTAAGTAAGGTTTTCAAAAGATTCGTCGTTTCCTCTAAAGCGAGTTCTCCACAGCATGCGATCTATTGAATCCTCTTACCATTTCCTTAAGGTCATCCAGTAGCTGCTTAGGTCTTCTCCGTCTGCTCGTTTCTAACTTCTGTCTTTCCTTCAATAACGTGTTTCCAAAGACACTTCCTACGCAAGATTTCACCAATCCATTTAACCTTCCCTTTTTATTGCACGTAAGACATTCCTCTCATCCTTGTCTCTACGCAATACTTATTCATTTCTCACATGATTGGTGAAAATGATCTTCTCCATCCTCTCCAACGCAATATCAAAGTATTCCTGATTTACATTCCGACGTGCCCAAGTTTCAGCACTATTCTTCAAATGTAGCCTTTTACTAGTTTTTTCCTTAAATTTAATTTCAGTTGGTTGATGAAAACAGTCGCCTTCTTCTAGTGAATTGCTACTTTTTCCATGAGGATTCTGGATTTAATTTCACGTGCAACTCGCCCATCATTTGTTGTCCGGCTACCCAAATAGAAATTTCCCAATTTCTCCCGTTGATTTTGACCTATTATAAACAGTATTCTGGATGGTTTCCTTGAGATTCTTACTTCTTTATTCTATCAACATTCATAATCATTCCATAGCATCTCTCAACTTCAATTAGTCTAGGCCTACAGAAATTAATATGTACATAAATAATGCAGAAACACTTAGCCTTGCTGCTGAACTAACACTCAAAGTAGTAAAAATTGCTTGTCAGAAATTTGGAAGGCAATAAATCGTCAGGAAAGACGCCAGTAAGTTTATATAACTAGGCATCAAAACTTACACTTTAACACACATAAACCCTTTGTAACAAGAAAGAATTTCCACACACACCCACGATTAGCAGAGCTCTTCTTTAAACGCCAGTGGTCGGTCAGTTAGTCAAAAAATCTCCCGCCTTGCCAGCAGCAGCGCACATTTATTAAACGCAGGGCTCCTTTTAATCTTCTTCTAGCAAGCAGTACATAATGTCCACAAACAGTCGGTGAACTGCCGTTCCTGAACCCACCCTGTGATACGTAACATTACGTTAGGAAAGTAACTGAAAACTAGACGATAGCAATGAGTTTACAGTGTGCAAGATTTTCTTTTCAAACAGGGGTATTTCTCAGGATTCACGCGTCTAAGCTGCAAAGCTGTGTCGCTTTTTTAGTGTTTCCCGACGTTTCGGAGGATATTTTACCTTTAACTTCATTCGTTGAGGGATCCCAGAAAAGTGACCCATCCACGTTTGAAGATGAAGACATACGTTCCTTCCAAATTTCAGCAAATATTAAACCAGCGACACGGCGTCATATCCCAGAAGACCTAATTCCACAGAGTTACGGTACTCGACGCTGAAGCACAGCCCCCTGAAGAGGCATGGAGTTTAAACTACTCGTAAGGCCCCATGCATTCTCTTCGTGGGTACTAGATTGCACTAAAAGGCCAAATTGGTGCTTAAGCCACTTGCAAGTAAAAAAATTTTGATGTCCACTCTGTAGTGACTCTTGACTTAATCCTTTCGGCCGCACTATGGCCCTGGGGTCGACTCAGCCTCTAACACAAATGAATAACAGGAATATTTCCTGTGGGGTAAAGGCGGCCAGTGCGTACGGTTGACAACCTTACCACCTGCATATGCCGACTGTCTAGAAATCTGGGAGCCTCAACCTCCTGGAACCCTTTCCCTTCTACCTTTTACTCCGTAGTGACTTAATGTCGCCATGAAAGTGGCAAAGAGAAAAAATAAGTGGCTGTCTCGGGAATCGAACCTCTTGTATTAAGCCCTTTACAACAACTTTACTTAAGTTGCGTGTATCAATAATTATGATAATGATAATGAATATGTTGTTATTGTATTTGGCCATAGTAAGCATGGCCAAAACATTTGAACGTCAGTTACATTCTGTTAATCATTTTGTGCTTCGTAGATTTTCATCTCAGGACACGGAGACGAAAAAAAATATTGACATGGTTTCGAGAAGTGCTCCCCTCAGGAGAGCGAGTTCGTGATGTGACAGCAGTGTGGCGAGACGGCACGATATTGTGTGACGTCATTGAGTCTGTGGTTCCTGGTTCGTGTTCCGAAAAACTAAGGAAACACCATAGTCACAAATCGATACAACATGGCCAGCTCCTTGCAAGCAGACATCTTAATGTACATCCGGTGAGTGCTTTCAGGTTAATTAAAGGATTTCGTAATACAAAGAGCAGTATCTCCCCAAATTTTGCTCGCGGACCCCTTCCGGCTTCAAAAAATAACCACGGGTTCTCACATCCTTGCTCACGTAAATACAGAGTCGGGTTGACATGTTTCTAAAATTAAATAGTTATATCTCAGAAGTGACTGTATATAAATACTAACGCCAAACAGTAGCGTCTGTAGAAATGCACTGCATGATTTGACCTTAATTAAAATGACTGTCTCTCGCTTCGTGGGTACATGGAGTTTCTTAATTAGATATTCTAACAGTCATATGAAATAAACATATGGTCAATTAAGGAAGTTCCTCGACTGTTTGTAACAAAATATTATTCCCATAAAACATAAGAAAACAATTATGCATGGGCATGACCGTCATAACACAAATGTACTGTCAATTATACATAACATGTCAACTACGTGTTATGTATAATTGACAATATAGTTGTGTTATGACGGTCATGTCCATGCATAATTATTTTCTTATGTTTTAACTAACAACGGGGATGACGTGCCTTAAAATCATTCCCATAACTTAGCAAAATTTAGTGAAGTTCAAAGCAACCATTATAGAAACGCATCCACCGATCCCCTGGAATATGGTCGCGGATTCCTTGAGATCCGCAGAGCACACTTTGAGAACCACTGAAATAGAGAACGTGTTACTCAGAAACAGACAGCACGATGATTGCGAAAGTCAATTCCGAAGAAACGTAGGAAGAAACTGCCCCTGTAAGTTATAAGGTTTGTTATCTACCCCCAGCAATCTCTAAAGGAAGGAACCACCAAACTGCATGTCTTCTGGAGGTAGGTATTTCAACTGAAAGACTTCTCTTTTTCGAAAGGCTAAGTTGATAGTGCCGCCTTGAGAATTTTCCTGGTCCTACATTCGAAAGGTGCTCAATTTTACATGCCGACCGGGACATCGGCTATCTTGCCTGAGGATGTCTGATGTTCTCTTCAAACTCAACGTTCAAATACACCAGAATGCTTAGTCTCCAAGTATACGAAGTCCACCGAACGTAATCGCCAAACCCTTCCATTCGACACTAAATAACCTTTCGAAGTGCCCCACTGGCATTAAATATCCTAGGAACTATCCGGGATAAAGCAGTATCCTACGAAACTATCAGTAACTTAGACTACATCGCATCGAATATTTGGGTGAGTGATAAACGATTTTTAGAAAAATTTAGAAGCAGTCGCATTCTCGTTGAGATATTATCCCGGTAGTTGCCTTAGGGGATTGAGGGGCATCACGGTAAACATCAGGCAGGATATACGATCACTCGGCCGAGATCCGAACTAGGTATCTGCCAAATACGAGACAACATTGCCACCGATACACCAACCCGTTGTCTTTCAGTCCTTTCAAGTTCACCTACTACGACCACCCATTCTTATAATTTGACAAAAAATAACAGTTGCAGTTGATATTTTATCATTAAATACCTTATTATTCACCCAAGGCGAAGATAAAATACGAATATATTAACCAACAAATTCACTCAATAAAATAAAATAAATACAAATCATAAAATGCAATTCATGATAAGTATCAAACTTCCACCTGAACAAAGGAACACGAGACCAACATTCTAATCCAGGCATTGATTCTAGAACACATAATGTTGACAGGTTCTAGAATGTTAATACTTCAATATTTTAGTGGCAACAGTGAGGGCGACCAATGCTTGTTCCTTTGTTCAGGTGGATTCCCTCAGTTTGGCAATCCGGTGCCGAAACATGTAACAGTTGCGTGATTTCAGGCTTCCGCCGCGAAGTAGCTGTGAACTGCTCTCTTCTGGGTAGGAAATTACCAATACTGGCCGCGTAAAAAAAACCATAAGATTGGGGTTCTCAAGTAGGGGGTTGGTTACACATCATGAAGTGTTTTATTAGTCGATTTGTTTGTTATTTTACTGACTACATTTGTTGTTTAATATACTGAATATAAGAAAATGTACGGTGTGAGTAAAAAAGATGAAAAATAATGTCAGCGTTGATAACAGTCATTACTTTACCTAATCCGCAACTACAAGTAGAAGACACTAACTTTCGCTCAAGTGACTCAGGTTCACTTGATTGCTGGGACTTTCTACATCGACCATTATTTTGAACAGAGCACAACCTCTCGAAAAAGAAATCTCCTGTCCCCAGGTTAAAAAAAACTGGGGAATTACCTACTAAATTGAGCTATTCTCAATGTACAGCCTACGTAGCTCCTTCCGTAGGACCCAGTCGAGTAGGTACCTCTTCATCCCAAGATTGAAGTACATCCATTTTCCGAAACGCCTTATTCTACTTGGAATACTAAAAGTTGTTCAGAGTACAGGAAAAGTTATCCCTAATTATACGTAATGCATTTCAGCGTCAAAACCCTTTACAACTGACTTACAGAACTGTTCCATTGAAGAAGACTACCTCATCACGATACTTCTAATTATTATCTTAAGATAATGGAGTTATGTACTTCTGCTCCGGATGTCTCAAAAACACGTTTACGTGTACCAGTGTGTGCGAAATGAAGAGAATAAGCAACATTTCTCTTTCACACTCCATTCAGCACTACGCCGTGCTGGAAACACAACACACACTTTTCTGCGATGTACACCCGTTCAGTTTGCTTCCCTAAACAGCGATATTCATAGCCCAAATCTTCATTCATTACGGAATCAATGGAAACGTCTTAAAGCATAGGCCTCGTTCTGTGTTCACACGTGCTCAATTACGGAACTTATAGCAAACACAAACATTTTCAAGGATCAGGTGGAAATATCAGATATAATGTTCTATTTCCAAACAAATAGCAGATAATATTAGCACTATTTTAATTAGTAGTGTTTCCATGGAATAGAGTTCTTGATAATATGACAGTCGCTCAACTATTCAAGAATTCACAACCTTTTATAGAACGCAGAATTTCACAGCCATGTTCACAAGAATCCACCATTAGTCCGTATCTTAAGCCATATAAATTCAATCAAGACTCTCGTAACTGATACGTTAAGGCCAATTTTATTATATCAAATCCATGTAGACCTACGTCTACGTATTCCAGATACATTTTTCACTTCTGGAACTCAACAGACTTCATACATGCATTTCTGATGCCCAACATACCTGCCGTATTACTCGTTCGTCTCACCTCTTTGATTTGAGCTCTCTTAAAAATAGTTTATGAAGTATCTCATTATGTGATTTCCGAAATCCGAAGTATCTTCTCTGAACGTCTTCAGATACCATAGGCGAAGAAGCGACATTCTTGGCAGAATGGCAGTTTTCTCCATCTACAGTCTGATCTTCACTTCTTCGCGAAAGTTACGTTTTTCTTATTTATTATTTGAAAGATTTTTACTTTTGCTGTTTTATGCCTCACGCTTGTCTACAGTACGCTTTTCCCCTGCAACGTGTTTCAGCATTGGAGCAAAACCCTGCCCTGACCGTCATTTCCAACCCCAGTGGAAGATGTGTGCTTACATCCCACTAAGCAATTTTAGCTACCGGGTTGGCCTGTCATGGACGTAACTACCGACCAATTTACATTAAGAAATTCCTGATTAATATCAATAATTTAATTAAGTTTTCCACTTTTCAATTAAATGTTTCCTGGCTACGTGTTTATATATATATCTCAGTCTATGTACAGGAAATTGTAGGGAAAGGATTAAGTAGAGATGGTTTCAGTCTTTAAGTACAAGTCCCTAAACCGATAATGACCAGGATTACGTGAAAGTAATACTGAAAACCAGAGCCAGAACTTCCGTTCCTCTAATTTGATTGGGGAAACCTCTCCGACATACCCCAGATGATGACACATACTTGTAATTAATTGGTCTATGCGGTACAAAAGTATAATACGACAAATCAATAAGTAAAATCGCTATCATTTTCAACACAAAAATTTTTACGAGAAAACAGAGTCTAATTTATCAAATAAGCTAAATGTTACAACCTTAATTAGGTCATCTTCAGGTTCAAATTATAAAACGTATCGAGAAATGCACTATATAATTTTAGATAGAAGACTGTACCCCCAGTTCCCAACTAGACACCGAGAATAGAAACATCTACCTACCTTCCGGGAACCAACCTCAATTCTCCGGCCTTCTAGTCCACAACCAGCCACAGTACTGACCCAACTACCAAGTCTCCGTAATGTACAGTAGGAACATATGTATGTAGGCCTATACGGATGATACATGATACAAGATACGTTACATGATCATAATGCAAATTGTACTAATGTTTCCGTGCTACATACGGCTTACATTGCTAAGAAATACTGCCAGTAGTGGTCTGGATTTATTTTCTATTCGAGAAGATCTGCGAAAGAAACATGTCCCGCCGTATATCAACAGATGCACATCATTCATTCACGTCTTTTCTGTCAGTCAGCAGCAGGAATCGTAAGGAGTCATAACTACTAATCAAAGACATCGTTCATAAAAACACATTTTGGAAAAGAACACGACTGAAATGTACGCATAGCGCAGTAAGTCTGGCATGTTTGGCTCCTTTGTTTATTTCAAAACAGACAAAAGTTAAATTTTAGCATTGAACAGTTGCAGCTGCATATACTTTCATTCGATATATATTGTGTACACAAGTAAGACCTATCAATTCTCGTGTGAAGAAGTAACGTTTATTATCGACATTTAAACACTTCAGTAATCTTCATGTATCGTTGGAAAACAAATTATGATCCAGTATTATATTCTTAGTAGTTTGACAATTTACACATGTTTAACACTTCAAACGCCGAGTTAAATCCCATCTGCTAATTGCTGGCATTATTAGAAGCTCGCCATATTCTCCACGTTAGCGGGATAAGGGTTAACCATGTCAAAAACCGTTATGTTTCGTAAAAATGTATCGAACATAAAATTTATACGTTATTCATCTTTTATTTGAAACGTCATCACTAAGATAAATATTTAACGAGATAAATTCGAGATACGAATCTGGTGTTTCACGTCAAATGGTCCTTAAAAGCTTTCGGATCAAAATTAAAGTTAAAACAGACCTATATGTGTTAATAAAATTCTACACTGATTTCACCTAAATCCGTTCACCGTTCCTCTTGTCATTTCAAACGTAAGGCCGGGAGGACAAATGCAGCGAATGTAATGGAGTCTCCAAATGTTGCAAAAGCAACTAATAAAACCGGATGAGGATTTGGGAGATGTTGGGCTCTTACAGCGGAGTTGCTGAATATTCTAATATTTTGGATATTGACATCACATCACAGAGGATCGGGACCATCTCGTTTCAGTATTTACTGTGGGCAGGCAAAAACGGTCTCAACAAAGTCAGGTAACTCGTGGTTTAATGTTGTGATGAAAGTCACAGTCAGACAGATCTTGAACATAGAAGTGGAATCATTGAGACCAGCTCTTTGTAACGGACGTTGCGGATTAAGTTCCCTTGTCTGAAGACACAAACAGAATCATTTTCAGGAAGGTAGGTTTTTAAGGACTAACCTCGATTATACACGGGACTAAAGATATTAAAACTAAGTGCATTACATAAATACAGGTTGGCGCAGAAGTCACTTGACACTTGATGTTCAACATGTTGCCTGTAGCGGTGAGTGAGTATTACACCATTATGAACATTAAAACTGTAAATAGCAAGAACTTCCGTACATAATCTATGAATTTTCGGACCCATAAATTAAACGTGTTTCCTCTACGCAAATCCTGCTGCAGAAGTTGTTTCCTGCGCTTACAACTTACTGTAATGACTGCACTGAAGATATGAAAATATGAAACAAAAGAGAGTAAAATAACGTATGTTTCGGCATCTTGGGACATTATGAATTTAGCGCCCCTTAAAGTATTATACACGACCATGCCCCCTCGAAATACTGGTGAACTATTAAGAGAGATTTTGGCAATCCCGGTGGCTGCGCGGTCTGCGGCCGCTGGGTTCGTATCGCACTGGGTGCACGGATGTCTCTTGTGAGTGTTGTGTGTTGTCAGGTAGAGGTCTCTGCAACGAGCTGATCACTCGTCTAGAGGAGACCTACCGAGTTTGATGTGTCTTTATGGGATCTCGAAACTACAGCGATGAGGAGGCCTAGGTCCGCCAGTGCTGTCGAGCCATAAAAAATATAATCATTTTAATTACGAATAAAATTAACTACACCTGAATACAAATATGTAAGAGTACAAGAAAAACCATCATACTGGCAGGAGGGTAGTTTCAGGTGTATAAATCCGACAATAATCTACGTAGGTGAATCCCAAATACATTTTTATTACCTTTGTATTGCTATACTGAAGCTGATTCTATATTGGAATATGAAGATACACCAGTTAAGTGGAAATTCTAAAATCCAGTGCACCATGGATAAAAAATTAATTACCATCTAACTTCGATACAACCCTGATAAAGCACGCATAATTTTTCGAAACTCTTTTACTGAAAAGGTACATTTACTTAAACAAGCGAGCAGAATTTATTTCGTCGGTACCCAAAACAGTTCCAACTGAGTATCTAATAAAATGTAAAGTAGGCCCGGTGTGGCCCTTAGGGTGGGTAGAGATATAGCTCTACTCTTCCTTGACCGCGGCACTAGAAGGGGGTGAGTGGTCAGCAGCACGCCCCGGCCGCACTTTACCCCCGGGAAAGACCCGGTATCAATTTTACTGGAGACTGGGTGGGCCCCAGGGCCGGTCTGGACGAGCGGAAAATCCCGACCCAACCGGGATTCGATCCCGGACCGTCCAGCCCGTAGTCAGTCGCTATACCGACTGAGCTACCCGGCCCACGAGTGTCTAATACCGCCTCCTATTTTGAGGTCCAATTCTTCTGGGTGATGGCCAACTGAGTACATACGTGTCAGTCAGAAAGATGTCACAACCCAAACAAAAGACATGAATCATCATTAAGACTGTCGTGTAGACCTCATATCCCCCACCACATAGTTGTCTGCTACATAAACATTACACGGCGTTAGAATTGTTAATATTTCCTTTTAAATGAGATATAACTCATAACGTATCTAAAAATATGAAATCAGATACTGTAATAACATCCCCGCCATCAGTCTAGGCCACTTCCCCGTCCAATCACAAGTTTCCGGTGAATTAATAAAGGGCATTATAGTGCGATGTGCTTAGTCGTTTACAGGGGCTTCATTTCGATGCAGATACTCCGTTCTAGTTGTAAATAGAACAGAGTGTCTGTCTCAGTCAAACAGCTTTACCGCCCACTTCTAGCCAAATACAATTAATTTATTCATACAATAGCGTCGTCTTGCGAATACGTCATATATATTGCAGTCATCGCTGAATTTTAAATTAAAATCGCGTTCATCAGTCGCGTAGCCACATTTCCGCACATGAGCAATTTTTATGCGGCCGTGCGTAAAACAGAATGGTTGAGTCTCCGTCTATCAGTCCACATGATTCACCTCACAAACCACTGAATGTGGTTTGATCAGCACTTCTAAAGCCGACGTTCGTCAAAATCAAACAAATAAATTCAGTTCCCATCTACCGCGAAACACTATAAAGACAATTCTGAATGAAGGCATCACGATGTGCTTGAAAATCGATAAGTATTACACAAACATACGTCAGCACAATCTATTTATTCTATAGTATGGCTACATGTTTCGACTAGATATTAGTCATCTTCAGGCCCCTACACTTACTTTACCAGATGACAAGACAGATAAAGACAAACTCGTTAATGTAGCTCTAGGAAATAATCGATGTTTATTCTGAGACTCATGGAAAACGCATAAACAGATTTCGTGAACAATACGTAGTTGCTGAATGTTAAACCTGGTGGCATGGATAACTACAGCTGGGACTGATGGTTAGGTTTGGTATACTGTAATTTATACTGACACTTAATTGTGGCTATAAGATTTTGACGATCGTATATTACGACTATGATTAATTAGATTTTGGAATCTGTCAGCCGTCTAGTGTTACAAAATTTCAAGAAAAATCACTTCTGAAACTGATCTGTTTCTATCCTCGGAAAAGAAGGTGGTGAGACACCTAACCGTTTACGTCCATGAGACCCATCTCCGAGTCCTGATATTGTTACTTTCCTACTGCTGGTTTCTGTGGACGAAATGACCAAACCACGAACTCAGGTATACCTATACCAGATACATCACGCAGGATTACCACAACCGCACACGTAAGGCTACATCCAGAATTCAGCATTCCTCCTTAACCCAGCAGTGTAATGTAACAGGTATTCGCACGTCTGGGACGCGTTACTGTAACTTTCGCTCTGTTCGGCTCGCTACATGGACTGATCCACCCTCTTGCCAGTTTTCCAGCGCGTATCAAATGATGTTAGGTCACTAGGGCATATTCGGATGTGTTTCTGTGCTCGCTGTTTTCTTCGCGTCGAGCTGATGATCCTCGCACGACGTCTTCCCTCCACGAATAGAGGGTGGATCGCACGGCGTAGTCCGTTCGCCAGAATGCACATCGTCTTGTTCGAAACTAAACCTCGGTGTGAGTAGAACCCAGCGCGGTTACGTTACACCGTTACGTTGTTCCAGGGTGGTCAAGTCTGGACACGGCCTAAAGGTTCGGTTTCGAGAGTGCAGTAAAACTGTGCGATTAACAAACGCAGCGGCTGCAGCGTCTGACGTTACCAATGGAATAAAAAACCTTCTTTTGTTTGCTTTCTTCCGTTAATGCGGCCACTGAACGTTAGCGCATGTATCCACTACAAAGACCGCTCTTGGGACCAGCCATCTACGTCCGAATGTAAATAATAACATGGAGAAGGTGAAAAACTTTTCCAGCTTGCCATCTGACAGCAATGACTAACAATGACTAATAAACGACTGGAGCCAGACGCCTTAAAATTGGAAAGGAGCTACAACATACAATTTATGCACGTTACGTGCGAAACAGTGCTTTCAAATTAAGCAATAAAACCATAAAAACTGTACGTAACTTTAAGGTTCTAACGGACAATTTCATGTATACAGTGTACTTAAATTATGCAACAATGATAAGCAATAATTATAGCAACAGGCCTAATAGATCTAAATTTATAGAACTCTACGTAATTGGAATAAGTGGCCTTTTATTAAAATGTCCATTGCTATGGTCATAACCTACGTAACTCTTACGTTCTATGACGATTACATTCGGCTGCTGTAACCAAAAAGCCTCGGTACCTGCGTCTGACGCTACACATGTGCAGACAACAATTTTAATTACAATAAATCTGTATTCTGTTACACTGAATAAGTGCAGTTTATTTGGTTATAAACACAATGGGATGGCTTCCATAGAGACTGCAGTTGCAATATTCGGTCAGCGAGTGAAAGGTAAAGTCAGGTAAATAAAGCTGCTGGACTTAAATACCGTGTACGTGGTTATATAACATGAGCTTCAATATACGAACATTCAATGAACGTACTGTAACAACCAGTAATGAGAGTGACAGTGTATGTATAACGTAACTGAATCGCGTTCGCTTAAAGACTCTTGCCGTGCAAAAGCAAAACTATTAAATATTCTGAGTGTTTGTCTGCAGCCTTGGTTTTCCAGCATGCAAAGCGCATTCAACACATTACATTTTCATCTGTAACCAGTCTGGTTCTGCCATATCTTTTCACATTATCTCGAAAAGACACTATTTTCGGGAAAAGGATATTGAATATCAAACGTGTGTCTGGTTTCCTCTACGGCTCATTCTAAAAAGAATTAAGCCAGATATTATCATAAACATACACAGGGCTTTGATGTAAAGTACCGGGTATTCTTGAGAACTGCGCTCTCCTGGGTTTTTACGCAGCGAGTACAGGTAATTTTATTCCGACGTTTCAACACAACCTATCGGGTCCTATCCTCAGGGTTCAAGAATCCAAATTTCTCAGCTAATTCGCGGCGGAAGCCTAAAGTCACGCACTGGGTATTCTTGTCAGATTTTAATAGAACTTGAATTTTCTGGTCACATTTTCCAAACATACTCAAATATCAAATTTCATAAAAATCCGTCCAGTGGGAGCCGAGTTGTTCCATGCGGACGGACAGACAGACAGACATGACGAAGTTAATAGTCGCTTTCGCAATTTGTGAACGCGCCTAAAAACCAAAATTACGCAACGTTCTTGGTCAGGCCTAATGTTCAAAAAAAAAACTAGCCTTTAGGTATTGTATTTAATGACATTGCCAGTTACTAAAGTTGTATAGTGGCGGTCGTAAACAAACGAGTACCAATAATTGAAGAAATAATATTCACAAGAGGAATCGTAAAAACTCGGGGAAGCCCCTGTCCCAGTATCGCTTTTTCAACCACAAATCCCACGTGGGCTTGCCACAGATCGAAAGCAGGTTTCCTCACTAAGAAGTCGGCTACTAACTGCTTAAGCCAGGGAAATTCCTCCAAAAGCGTACTAACACACAACTGTATGAAGGTCATCACAACAACCCATTCGTCGGATTACTGAAAACAATAATCAAAATCGTCACAACTTGTTTTAGAAATATATGAAGTATTAAACCTGCAAGCAGTTACGCAGATGACACGTGCTGAATGAACAATAAATAATCTTTCAAGATAATTTTAATAAATTTTTTGGCAACGGTATCTCCTATTTATGGAAAACAGTACAGTTACAAATCCAGATACTATACAGATTGTGTTGCTAGGGCTACGTTATTGAAATTGTACATGGTGTTATTTCGCCTTCGTCTTTTGCGAACATACGAAACAATGCGCAATGTTAAGGAAGAATCGTGGACCATTTAATGAAACTTTATAAATTCCATACAATATAAGTCGTCGAATGAGATGGTCACTTTGAATAAACACTAAAAAATTTGAGAGAGTCTGGTCGTGGCACACTTCATTTATCATTTGGCGATACTGAGGAAAGCACAGTTAACAGTCGTAACTCCCATCGAGATTCGAAGCTGGTACATCTATAATACGGTACACGTGTTACTTCTTGAGCATCTGGCAGCATAAGGAATGTTAAAATGTTGTGCACAATGAATCAGTAACGCCTCAGTAACTTAAAACACGATGGAGTTTTGTCCAGCTAAAAAAAAAAAAAAAGTAGACACGAATCGAAGTATCCGAATCCCTGTCGTTTATGGGTGTGGTTCTTCGGAAAGTATCCGCCTGTTTGCTTTCCATGGCCTGCTAATAATTAAGCTTCGAAGCGGCGAAGCGTGGTTATTGCGGGGTCGTTCAGTAATTCGTTTACACGCTGTGTCGGCTTGAGGAACGAACACACGGAAATCACCTCAACAGCAAAGTCATCCCTCAGACGCATCCTTCCTACTACGTGCTGGCATGGATGGATGAGATTTCTCCCTGGAAAGTAATTCTAACCTGCCCCTCCTCTATGGCCAATAGAACTCTCATCGTGATCCAATATCAACGCAGAAGAAAATTACATTTTAGCAACAAATTACTCAAGCGGAACTGAATACTAAAATGCAGATGAGTTCTCCAGTTTGGTGCCTGCTCTGGCTTCGAGTATCTCCACATTTGATTTAAAGTGAGCTTACACAGGGGTGCCCAGGATAATAAATCTGCAGCCACGTCATATTATTACTGCTAGTAGATACAAAGGAAAATTTGCATTGTGCCAACCAGGTGTTAAACAGTGAACAATTCCAGGAACCGCTTATTCCGAAACGAACTCAATAAATACTGCTACTATTGCTGCTACTATGGCCCTGGGGTCGACTCAGCCTCTAACAGAAGTGAGGACCAGGAGCATTTCCTGGGGGTAAAGGCGGCCGGTGCGTAAGGCTGACAACCTTACCAATATCCTGTGCCGTTGTCATGATATCTGGGAATCTTAACTTCCTGGAACCCTCTGGGCACCTCGGGCCTGTAATGGGACTGATTTACCTTTACTATTGCTGCTACCACTACCACAACCACTACCACTACCACTACCACCACCACCACCACCACCACCACCACGGGCACCACCACCACCACGGGCACCACCACCAACACCAACAATTCCACAGTTGTGAATAATAACTTTTTACTTGCGTGCTTGTAAATGTGTACGGATATTAGAACATACATACGAGCATGAGCCTGCTTTGTACGTATAGGCCTATACATGCATTCATGCCAAAAAAGATAAACATACAATTCGCTGTGACTGTGTAAGGTTATTAATTGTGTGTTACAAAATAAAGACAATATAAAAGAATCTATAACCCATATGAAGTTACATACCATTCGCTCATACGGAGCAGTTGCTAGGAACCTTGATTTGGGAGCTTCCAACTTCGCAGTATTAATGATATTTGTATATCCCTGTTAGTAACGAATTATGCTGGAGATATAACATTATTATTCTGTGCAATCTTCATGCAGTGTGTGAAATGTAATAACACAGTATGGTTCACAGCACATCTGTTCATCAGTCAGGGGAACGTCACTTTATCATTCCCTGTTTCTTTCTATGAATGTACACCAGATTACTATGAAATTAAATCACAGACCTATTTGTTGTATAAAAATTTTGAGATGACATCGAAGGACGTATCCCTTTATTATTAAGACGTGTTATTCTAGATGGATAAATTTAGTTTTAATTAGTTTCTTACACGAACTAGGCGCCGGAATAATAATTCACATTTTGCATAGTAATTAGTCGCATAAGCCCACAAAATCAGCGCTGCAGACGCCACGCACACACAGTATATGACTGCTTAAGATACAGCTGTTTTGTTCTTATAACAAACAGCATCCTTCCTCGAATCAGGCGTAATATGGGTGAGGATCGTAATGCTTTTGGGTAGACGGCGTTGTACTTCTGGTGTTGATAGGGAGAAGGGGGAGGAGGTGGAGGGTTTCGGTGGTAGGATAAACAAAAAAGTACCATAAAGGGGCCGGCATCTGCAGACACGGTCGTTAGAGAACACAGATCGTGGTTGGTGCAGGGTTCGAATAACATGTAAGTCATTCACGATTTAGGCTTATACATTTCTTACAGCCAGTAATTATTCTACTCGAAGGCATCCTTCATTCGTTTTCTAAGATCCACAATTATCCACACGCAGATACTGGCAGCATTCATCGTTAGAACCGTGCACTTCAGTGTTCTCAAAAAAGAAACTTTTAAGATTTTAAGCCGGTCTTATCCGGTCGCAACAGCCCAAATCGGGCCTAGGCAGGCTCACTGGTGAAGTTTCCAGACCACACACAATTAGACACACAGCCGGTAGGGTTCCTCCGAACGAGAGTTCAGTTCTTCGCAGAGGCCGCTAACCATAAAACACACAATAAAGAGACGAACTTCCATGCCCTAAGGGGGATTCGAACCCGCGATCCCAGCAATCAAGCGGCTGCAGACCTACGCGTTAGACCGCACGTCCACCGGCATCGGTATAAAAGTAAACGGGCTAAGTAAATAGCCTAAGTCTACGCATCGTCCCCGTCCATATTTCTCTTCTTCCCTCCACCTCCCCCCATTCGTCTAGTCGGTACATGAACAGGGCAGTTATGAAAATCGATTACGTTTCATAACATTAACGTTCATAGTTACATCAGCAGACGGACAGGCACGAACGAACTCACTTCAGTAATAGACTCTGAATCGAAACACTGTCATCCCAGATGACTTGATCTTCGGATTCGAGAGACATGACGCGAGGTTACGCAAACAGCGAGGGGTATTATCAGGGACGAATAACGCCTTACAAACATATAAAGAACAATAATAAGTAATATCCAATATTTCGGCATCTACGTATTAATCCCATACCAGAAGGTGCATTAGTCTGTATTATTTATTTGATATTTTAGTCCGCGGTGAATTTCTGTTTAAATCCCTTTTATTGACCTACAATTAGATTCTAATAACCAAATTCTGTTAATTAATAATTAAATTCTTTAAATTCTCTTTTCTCAGGTATTCACCCATGATGAACTGCATCAAGTAATATTCAGTTCGTATTTGGAGCGTCGGTTTCTGCGGTATTTGATGAACATCAGGTGTGCTGTGCTACAACTCAAACAGAGCAATGGGTCCCTCAGTCGAATTCTGAGATTATTCAGACGGACAGAGAGCAATGCCCCAGAAACAAAAAGGCAGCCTGCACTTCCATTCCCTGGCTGTGTTGTCAAGGGAATGGGATTGGTCGTGGCTGTACAGCAACGTACAGCTTGTTTCTGCATACATCTGTTGCGGTCACCGTATCGAGTGTCTCCACCTGGGACACTAATTCCTGATATAGCAGTTCGAATAGAAGGTCCCAACAGTGAATATGGAGAGGAAATAATTCAAAAAACGGGTTTCGACGTGTCAATTGAACAAACTATAAATCAATATCAATCTTTTACAAATGGGTCAAATAAATTTCCTTGTAAGATACCAATCAACTACAGCGTAAAGTCTGGGTGCATCAGAATCAGCTATATCCCACAAAGTCCTGGAGTACATGAACTATCCGTCATTGTGAATAATGAACACGTTCCAGAATCTCCTTACTTAGTAACAGTTGACAGGAATGTTCCAGATGTGACAGGATGCTTGTCATTTTCTATGTCGGATGCGAAGAAAGTGTCAAGAAACCGGCCAGAACGGAGGAAAATTTTGCTCCGAACGGTCAATTTCATAACCGAACAAATTTTGCTGACAAATGGAGAGCTGAAGAAATTACCTTCAGATGGGAAGGTTAGTGTAGGCCGTATTCCGAGGCAGATGGCTGTTTGCTTTTCATTTGGTGGAATAAATAAATGGTGCGAATCTGGCAGCAATGACAAGAACAGTACGGAGCAAGGGAATGTAAGCGACATGGACATAAATAAGAGACGTGGATTGTCACTTGTGATCCTACCGCTGCATGCTGATACAAACAAGGGTACTCCTCAAACAGACAAACTCAGTAGAGGAGATTTGGATTTATACACATACAGATACAGGGAAGTTATTTCACTGTGTAGCCTGCTGCTGAAACGAAACCGCAGTCATGGTGTTTTCCAGATGCTACACTCAGTGGAAAGTGTTCTGAACGGAAGACCAATAAGACTCACAGAGAAAACATTCAAGCTAGTTGAGACTGGTATGAAATCCATTAAACCAGAAACTCTTTATGACACAGATGAAAGATATGTGGCAGAAGTATTTGGCAGGGAAGTGCTTAAAATTCATGAGATTTGTAGCAATGCAGATGTCACTAATAACTGTGAACAGACCCTCATGAAATGTGAATACCTTGCCTCTTCTTCACATAAAACATCAACTGAAGACAAAGCCAAGAATAAGTGTTCAAAGTACAAAAATACAGTTGTAACTATACATGAGATATCAAACACCTCAAGTCCAATAGCAACAGAAATAATTCATTTCGATGGGAACCCCAATATTTACACCAACCGCAAAAAAATCAGTCTATATTTTTGTGCCAATGAATTAATTTCAGTTGACAAGCCTCAGGACACAGAAATTTATGGATACTACAAGAAAGTTTACAGGAATTGTTATGCAGGAATAACTACTAATTTCATGTCCAGTACCTCATCTACATTACCTGCAAACAAACCTATCGCTTTTCATAAGCCACTTCATCTTGGTTTTGATGACGAAGTTCATTCCTATTACAGGACTATAAACATTTCAACTGAAAGTGAACAAATGAATGAAAAGTCGGGTAACCACAATGTCAACAAGCAGTTACAAACAATAAGAAACAGTCGTAAAAATGTTGTCGCAATAGAAAATGAAAACTCTGATTTAAACAAAATAGAGGCGTTGGGACTTCAAGGGCCAGAAAATGGAATTCACCGAGCCACATTAGTTCATATCACGGATGACGGTCACGTAATACCAGCAGAGCAATCTGCGCAATTGCTGACCAAAAGTAAAGCTTCAAATAATAAGATTTTCAAAGTCGAATCTCGGAATCAATGAGCCGTTTGTTTCGGACAGTACAGTGAAAAAGAACCAATCTCTAATTATCATGATAAGAACTCCACACCAGCTAATCTGTAATAAAGAAAGGCAGAAATATAACATTGGATAAATAAGAAAGACGTCGAAATAGAAAGCAAATTATATTTCCAAGAAGCAAGGTTATTTTTTAGAAAGGTAAGCAGTATAAATCAGTTAATATCACGAATATGAGTCATCGCGAGATCCAAGAAATAAAAATGATCCAAATACGAATAAAATAAAAAAATTATTCATTGTAAGTACATGTTAGATAAAAACACAAATCCCCTTCCATATCTTAATATTGTATGCACCGTGCATGACGTCAAATGCAACCTGTCTAACCAGCTAGTCATGCATTAAAGATTAACCACAGTCGCAGCACTTTATCCTTCCTACGCGTTTCGGCACCCCGGAGTGCCATCATCAGGGAATTCTTATGTCGACATCAGCAGTAGATATCTACTACGTTCAACGTGTACGTACGTCGATTCGTCAAGATCCTCCCCGTATTTTTGTTACGAATTGTGCTTCTGGATGTCCACCGACCCTCCGGTGAAATTTGGTGGGCCTCTTATCGCAGCATAAACGGAGGTCAAAAGACTCTCTGTCCATTGGTTTTTTTTTTTTACTTTTTTGACATTTTAAACGTTTTATGGGGTGCTGCTGTGTGTTGACTTAAACTGGTGTGCACTTGGATGTTATACGTTGGACCAATTCAGAGGCGCAGCTTACGTCAACATAAGAATTTCCTGATGATGGAACCCCGGAAGTGCCGAAACAAGTAGGAAGGAAACAGTACGGCGATTTATTTAATCTTTAGTTCATGAGTAGGTGGTCAGACAGGCCGAACATCTTCGACGTGTTTCTACCATATCACAGCTCATGTTCAGAATGAAACTTTTATCAACTTATGAGGTACATATGGGTTGAAAACCTAAAACTCCACACAATAAAATGGCAATAAATAGTAGTACCGCTGACACACAATTTAAAGTAATTTAGTATTACTTATCAATGTGAGTAACGTAAGTCACGAACACAAAGCCGAAAGATTCCAGCAATTTCGTTAACAATTTCATGAGTACCGTAAAGAAATGCACCAAGATGCTGCCCAGGACAAATCTTTCAGCAAATGTCGATGACTTAGTTCCAATTAGTACTGTAAACGAAATTAATTCACAACGCTGTTAAGAAATTGTAATATTTTGAAGCTAACTGCAGGTTTAAAAAAAAAAAAGGCACGTTAGAGACTCAATGTAGACAAAATTCGATAAAACGGTGAAGGCCATTTCTTTAGACGCCACGCCATATTTCTGAGAGTTTCCTCCCAGAATAGAGGATAAGAACGTGCGGTGCGAATCCTGCAACCAACACGTTTTCATATCGTGGTAGTTAATTAAGCATAGGGACAACTTCACTTTCACCTTTACTTTCACCCGCAAGAATCGGCTAGCCATAAGCACTACTTCCATAATGCAGTTATTCGTTTCTCGAAGGAGCATACAGTTTTGTCCCATAGAAGCGTAATTTTCTTGTCGTTCTTCGAATGCTATTTAATAACATATCATCATCTCGCCCATTCAGCGGTACTGAATTTACAGGAACTAAATTACTCTCAACTGAACAGCTGCACAAATGTTAGCGTGGGGGAGTGACTGTTGTCAAAAAGGTACTTAAATACGTCACTCTGACTTCTAAAACGTCAAGTTAAATGATTTGACCTACTCTGTTAACCTAACCCACCTAGACTGACAACCAAATTCTACGTTGTTATTTCGTATTATCTGTAAATCAATGCACCGGATTGCAAGACTTATACGGACACACTGAACAAAAGAATAATCCATCAGTCTATAATGTAAAAATAAGGTTAGTCGCGTAGGTAAATTAGTCTGTTAGTACATGTCCGTACGGCTCCCTGAGCGGCAGCATGCATGCATGCATACATACATACATACACACATACATACATACAAATACACACATACATACATACAGGCACGCACGCGCGCGCACGCGCACACGCGCGCGCGCGCGCCCAAGCATAACCCTAATTGGAATTACAATTGAGTTTTTAGCCTTAAATCTTGCAACCTATATAACTTTTTGCCACATTTGACTCGTACATAATGCAAAAAGTAATCAGTTAAGTTCTCCGTATAACAGGCTATGAAGGTCCAGAGGAGGAGCAGAGTTACAGCTCAACTCTTTCTTTAACCTCGAAGCTAGATGGAGGTGGATAGTCACCGCTACGCCCCGGCCGGTACCCATTTTACAGCATGCTAGATGGGCTTCGGGAACGGTCTGGACAGCTATGGAATGTCTAGCCATTCTAGCCGCCAAATTACAATACAACCAAAAAAAGTAGCGCTTGTGACCTAAATGAATTTGTCTTGTATAAATTACGTTCTCCAGCGCTGTCACTTGTAAAAATTTCTTTCAATGTTTTGGGTTTACCTAGGGCGTGTTTTATGATGAATATTGTCCATCAAACCTGCGTTCCCGTACTAGTACGCATGCACGCAACAGCCAAACACCCACGAGTACGTCCACCCCGTCCTGTTTCTCTCAACCGGCGCGTCGCCGAAAAAATGGGTAAATACACAAAAGTTTCTCTTGGACTGAAAACCGTGGGAAAATGATTGACTTATCTATTTCGAAAATTAAGCACAGCGTACACAAAAAGTGTGTATGTATATATATGTATGTATTATGTACGTACGTACACACGCGCGCGCGCACACACACACTCATACATACTGTCCTGCTTTTCCAAACTGGATTGGAAATGAAATCCTGTAATAGGGAAATACTCAGTTGGCCCAGTTAAGACGACCAGACGCTCATCTCGTACCAGCGCAAGTGGACCATGGTTTCCCCCCCCCCCCAAAAAATTAAGGTGGGCCGAGACTTTTTGTCAACCTCAAGGACCCCCTAAGAAACCGGGTGGGCAACTCCGC
>Ga0136643_10003495_pt1 | contig 21209 bp, 10 predicted proteins | sample TergutLab28metaG_FD_96883 | JGI IMG/M metagenome (GOLD analysis project Ga0136643, IMG submission 96883) | Labiotermes labralis P1 segment gut microbial communities from Petit-Saut dam, French Guiana - Lab288 P1 (version 3) (version 3) | ecosystem: Host-associated > Arthropoda: Insects >...
AAATATAAATTATTAAAAAAAAAAAAAATTTTTTATATGTACGAGTAGAGGAGGTGGTGGGGGGTGGGGTGGTGACAATACAAGTCAGGATATTAGAAAAGTAGTATAGAAGGGTGTATACTAGATCCACCTGGTTCAGAATATGTTCCAGTGGGTATTTTGTTACACCCTTGTTTCCAAAACAAGTGCGGAGTTCCTTGACAAGACAGTGCGACTATCAGATTGCAACAAGTAATTCTATTCACGGACTCATTCAAGATTAAAAGTTGATAACCGATTCCAGTGGCCGCGCGGTCTAAGGCGTAGGTCTGCTGCCGTTCGCCTGCTGAGATTGTGGGTTCGAACCCCACCAGGGCATGGATGTCTGTCCCTTGTAGGTGTTGTGTCAGGTAGAGGTCTCTGCGACGAGCTGATCACTCTACCAGAGGAGTCCTACCGAATGTGGTGCGTCGTTGTGTGTAATTTTGAAACCTCACGAATGAGAAGGCCATAGCCCGCGTTGAGCCACAGCGCCATAGAAAAAAAATGATGACAGATGCCATTCGTCTAAAATTTCTACGGCAAGAAACGCAACATTGTAATTGCACAGAAAGTTTTATCGAAGAAACCAGCAGGAACGATACCAACTGAGGTGCGTGCACATAAAGAGGGAGATATTAAATGAAGTTCTAAAGTATACATACCTATTATACAGACGTGGAAAGAAATGAACTCGCGTAGCAGGTCTATATGGTCCGATAGCTGCATTTACTGAACTAGCTGACGAGTACTAAACCATTAACATCAACATTAACCACCTTGCGCTTTAAATAAGCCTATGGCTTACTTAGTTGGGCCCGACAGTTAGAGATATTATTAGCTTCTGGGCCAACTGTAACTCAACCTAGCGTCACTATCTGGTAAAATTATCTGCAGGTAATAAAATTATCCTAAAAATTGGTTCATTGGTTACAAAAACCTATAACCGAGACAGACAACAAAGTCAAATTAATATTATCAAATAAACCCAAAATCAATAACTTCTATATATTTAATTAATTAAATAGATGCATGATGGGGGCCACTGAAGTCTATGTCCATTATATGTCACAATTTTTAGGATGAAAATTTGTAAGCGCTTTCGCAAAACAACTGCGAAAAGCGACCGTAATATTGGTCTGCCCGTCCACGTGGAATGACGGCTTCCTGTAGATGAATTTTCCTAAAGATTTTTGTTAGAGATTTTTAATCATATCTGCCACCAGCTGCACGTTCAGTTAAAACTGGGCAAATATAACAGCTACTCTGCATGAAAACCTACGTGCACTTATGATAATATCTCGCTGTGCTGAGAAAGTTTTAAATATAAACTTCAGGGAAAATCTAAACCACACATTGCATGCCAAATCATTTTTTTAAATCATGCTGTTTACAAGATAATCACAATAAATAAGGCTGAGTCAGAGGGGTTAAGAATAATTAAGCGCCATACAGACGTAATTTACGTGACGGGGAATTAAGGCAAGAATACAAACATGCAGTTACAATATTTAATGCTACTACTTTACACCTCATTAATTCCGTCTGATCTGCTACAACAAGTCTTGCTGTCAGACTCAGGAAAACTGAAAATTTATGGTATGATTTATCTATCATTATAAAGTATTTAGCTGCACTATATGTGGGAGCTGTGTCAGCCATGAGTGAGTGAACACTGTATCCTTCATGCTGTGAAGTGAATGCTGGTAAAATTAAAATAAATTCAAACAAACATTTAGGCATACTTTGCATGCCTCTGTTTCCTGCTAATCTAAATTGTTAATGAACAGATATCTGAGCAAACCCTACTCGTATAATCCGGTAAGACTTGCTGTAATGAGTGCCCGTGATTATATTAATCATGTGCATGTTACTAGGAAATAAAAAGTGAATTGCTCCTTGTGATGGGAATTTTTATAGTTTTTAGCCATTCCGCAGTTCAGGGAGATGCACTACGATTATACCTACTCACTTTGTAGGAAATACCGTTTGTACATAAGCAACTACAAAACATTTCTACTAGACCAAACTTCAACGCTGTGTCCGAAAATTTGTCGCAGAAACAATTACGGTACATATACAAACAACAAATCCTTCAAAGAAATATAACAGCGAAAAAAAAATAGCCCTAATAATAGTCAAGATATTCTATAACATAACGAATGTGTGAAAGATAAAAGGACATGATCTGTGTTTTAAATTGTACGCCTGATTACCATCTGAGCAGAGTACAAGACGCTATGATCCGATCGTCTCTCGATGTTACAATATAGGGTACGCACATTTCCTAACTTATCGTACAATCCCCTGCTCATTGTACCAGACATTATGGGTGTACATGACCCTAACAGAAGTGACATTGTTGGCTCAGAGGTTCACAACACCTTTACCAATCCGGATGTACTGAGTAGATTTTAATTTAATTTCTGGCCTCAGCGCGGTGACCGGCCTTTTCCACTCAACGTGGTGTTTTTAGAGTTAATGGGATACAATTTACAAAGTCCACAGACGAAATGATTTTTAATGCGACATAACATCGCCAGGGTCCCGCAGTAGCCCTTTTTTTTTGTGGTAGGAATCACTGTTGTTTCCTTCTAGATTCCTTTGTGGGGTGGATTATTCGAAGGGTTGTAAGCTGCTACAAGCCTCCTGTACAATGGGTACCGGGTCTTTCCCGTGGGTAGAGGGGGCCGTGGCGTGGGGCTGACTCCCACCCCAATCTAGAGTGTCGAGGTCCTAGAAAGAGTAGAGCTATACCGCTACTCACCCTAAGGGCCTTCGTGGCCTATAAAAAGGGTGAAAACCTACCTATGTATGCCGCTACATAAACTGGCTTATGGACCACTTTAGCCCTGACTTGCGCAATTCTCAGACAGAACTGTACGATTTGTTATTTCATTACGACGCATCTCTACTTCCACAGTGCAGTACTTGTCCCGGCAACATATGGTCCTATCACCACAAACTGAAACAGTAAGCAGGCAAAACATTACTATAAGTGTCTTCACAACAACACACTACATCCTGGTAGGTGAAGAACACTGCCTAGCTTCAACACGCTGGATTCTGCGGGTACAGAAACGCAGTCCACAAAATGAGACCGCAAGTAGGCCAACGTGCACAGCAACTTACGAGACTGCGAGGCATATAAGGAAACGTACTTCAATAAATACACAATTTTATATTTCTGTTTAGAACTGCACAGCCTTCCCTGAACCCCTAATTTGGTTATAATCTCCAAAAGTTTGTGATATTCTGGGCTACGGAAGGCCGAACCAGAGCTCATGCAAATCTTCACAACCCATTCTGTCCCTTTACTGCTATCTTAAAGCCTAACAAACAAAGTGCTTCCATTTTCAGTGCCCCATTAACATACGCAACTTTCCAGATCCTACACCATACGTTAATCCGCTATTACTTTGAAAATTCGCAGTGATGTCAGTCTATAATTTCGAAAGCGTGGCTATTCAGTAAGTATAAGTAAAAGTGAATTTCAGTTACATTTTGTCATGGAACTAATGAAACTGTTCCCAGGCTTCTGCTTGACACTTTGTGGACGCATTTCCCTTTAAAACAAATTTTCTTAACCGAAAGAAACTTCACTGATTTGGTATTTGTTTTTCAGTCGACCACACTACACTGGATATGAGCGAATACGGCCGATCTCGGTAGCCGTGCGGTCTACGGCGTTGGTTTCAGCTGTCTGATTGCTGCGATTGCGGGTTCGAATTCCGCTGAGGGCATGAATGTTTATCTTATGTTTGTTGTGTCTTGTGTGCCCCTGCGATGGGCTGATCACTCTTATAGACGAGTCCTACCGGGTGTGTATGTGTGTCTGTCTGTCTGTGTGTGTGTGATAAAGAAACTTCGAAAACGAGGCGGCCTAACCCCAATTTGGGCTGTAGCACCCCCGGGGGAAAACTGCGAATATCAACCTATTAGTTAAATTATGGGATTAATTTATGGTGACTAATATGATTCAATCTGTAGCTACAGGGAGAACAGCACGAACATTCACTCAGTAATTTCTCAAATCATTGAGCTATATCAGTGCATAATTTCCTCTGATATAGAATTCTATCATTTTAACTTCGATATGTTACCAAAACAATCGCCATACCTACAGAAATAGGTCTATATCCATCAGTTTGGTTATCTTTATTATGTTCAACGTCTAAATACATTTTCATATGCTTACTTCCAGTAGTCCATTATCTAAATGCCATGGCCATCCAACGAAAAATAAATACACATTTCACGCAGTCACCATGTTGTTTTGTTTCATTCAAGTATTTAACAAAAAAATTCGCATATTTTATTTTACCAAAAAACTTTCAGGACCCTAAATTAAGTGCTAACAGCGTCGCTCTGACGATGGGGTATCGCACTGTATTTCATCAGAAACATTACACGGGGGACAGACACGTTGACACCATCGTACTATCTTTCCTTATATACTGAAATATCCCTCTTTTTCTTTTCACTACATTTTTCGACGATGTCTGTATACCGACTGTACAGCGTCTGTTACACAGACGCGAATGAGTGGCGCTGGTCGAAAGACACTGTGAGGGAAAAATGAAGTACTTGGAGAAAAACCTGTTCCAGTGCCATTTTGTCCGCCAAAAAGCCTACACGTTTCTTCCTCTTCTTCTTACACTTTTTCTTCTTTGTCTTTTCCTTCCCCTTCATCTTCTTCTACTGTTTTCTCTTCCTCTTATTATTCTCACCCTACCATTCTTCTTCCAGTTTTTCTTCTTCTTCTTCTTCTTCTACCACTCCTTCTTCTTCAGCTTCTTCCACTCCTTCCTCATCTTCCTCTTCTTCTTATTATTATATGGAGCCACAAGTCAGAACGACGCAGTGTCTTTCTACACGCCTAAAAGGAATCTTTGGACGGGGAATCGGACCATTGCACGGCCCCTCCCTACAAATTACAACACAAACAAAGAATAACGCAGACACACCTTCATCCCTCGAGCGGGATTCTGACCTAAAACTCTGGTGTTTGAGCGGTTGAGGTGTGTACTCTCACAGACCTTACACAGGTCAGCAGATGTGATCGGCTCAAGGACTGATTTATTTTCGTGAATTCGGTAATGGCCCACCATTTATGACTGTTACATAGCCACGGCGCAGTCTGAGAAGGCTCGATTGTGGTAAAGGGTGTAACAAGTGACCAAGGTTAGTGTTTTGGTACAAGAAACCTTAGGCCTGCATAAGCATTCCACTCTGTAGAACCCCAGAAGAGACACAACATTGCAGGCAGTCCTAGTCAGATCGCACACTGCTCTCCCCCTGTTGGCAGTCACAGAAATGGAAAATGAAAATAAATGAAAGGAACAAGTAAACATGACTGACGCATCGCATGACAGTCGAATGTCACAGAACTTTAAAATCAGCATGAGAATTTTCATTATGCCCAAACATTCATTGTTGCATTCGGCCATCTGTCTGCCCTCCCATTGATTTTCCGTCCTGTTTAGAGTCAACTGATTGATTGATCCCTTTATATGCATTTATTAAAAAAAATATCGTATTTGTGCTGAACACCCACAACATAATAGTCCGATTGCCAAATAACATGACGTGCCATATTTCAACATTCCACATAGCATGATCACGGACGGACGGACGGACGGACAGCTAGACATAATGACGGCATGTTCTGTGACTGCAGTGCCATATTAGGTGGGGTGCAAAATTATTTACGTCCACTACAATCACTGCTTCATTACAAAACGCGCCCTTCGCCGTAAGTTTGATTTATGTCATAATGATTTACAAATGCATTTACCGGATTAACTGCTGCATAACGCATAAAACAGTCTGGTACAATTGTTGGATGGTGTTTTGTCATAACGCCTGCTCATTGGAATGTCAAGTTAATTATCCAATGTACAAGTTTCTCTCTGTGGTGATTGTTTACACTCAACAGAGCAATTTATGGTCAGCAGAACACTCTAGCCAATACATGTGGTCTACAACAAAACACGAGGCCAATCGATTAATTAATTGAAACAGTCTGTCCAGTACTATAATCTGTAAGATTTATGGTAGCGTAGTACTTTATAGGCTTATTTCAGGTACTTTAAAATACAACTCAAGATACACGTGCGTCAATGGGGAAAATTTTGTTTATGGTGGATTTAATGCACCAAGTGAAGGAAATTAGAGTCCACCAAACAGTTGCCATCGTATTATCGTACTGAAACTACTGAACGAATATCCATCACATTTGGTACTGGGTAGTTCTACACTGAGTAACTGGTGGAATAATTTCTTTCAATGAACATTGAACTTTACAGACATGACGAAGCTAATAGTCGCTTTTCGCAATTTTTCGAACGCGCCTAAAAAGAACGTAGTTACGAAATATGTGTGCTGCATTGCAGTATGCTTTGTCATTCTCACTTGCTAAACTGTTCACGAGAAACTTTAAAATATCGCTTTCTTCCTTTCCTGTTTTACATTTCCTTCTTTTCCTGCTGTTCGTCTCTCTCTCTGCTTTTAATTTTAGTATTTCTCCCTCTTTATTTTTATACCTTTTCATCCCTGCTTTCGATATTCTTTCTCTGTTTATTCGCCTCTCCCTTCTTCTTGCTTCCATCCATCCCTAAGCACACCTGCACAGTTGTGTTTAGGAACACACAAAAATGAAATGTAAATCGTGGAACTGACGTAGCACGGCATGAAGATGCTGCTGGGATGTATGTGTTTTGTGTAACGGCACTCAGGATAATATATAGAGCTAGGGGAAACAGTATTTGTTGCAAAGGGGTGATTTTCTCTATCCCGTAACTTCCTCTTCTTCCCCCAACTCAACCTAACCAAGGGCTCATTTATCGACGATAAATTGACTGGATAATGCATTTTATCGAATAGACTGGGTTCCCGTTTCGTTTTCAAAGCTCATGGCTTGCATAATATTGCAATTTGTTTGGTTGCCTGCTCTCTGCTTAATGTTGAAGAGCTACTGTGGGCCGCCCCAGGACAGCGACCGCTCATTCGTTTTCCTTACGGGCAGTGTGTCAACACACTGACACACCAAGTGAAACAAAGTGCTGCTTAATTCGAGGTTTAAGGTAAACAGATTAGCATGCAGCCTACTGGGGCACTCCGACTGCGAAAATATAGTTCCATTGTAAAGTAGGAATTTTCACTCTTTTTCCACCACTTTAAAAACAACAAAGTTATTCCGAGATGAATTTGCGAGCATCCTTTCTCAGAGTCGGAAACCTGAAGTCACGACACTGCTCTGAAGACATAAGCGTCGATGAGATGATAATATTAAAGTAGATCTTAAAGAACCAGTGTGTTAACTGAAGATAAAAAACCAACTAGATGCCACTTATTATTTTGTTGTACTTCTTATAGGCTCAACATGTTTCGGCCATTACTATGCCCATCATCAGGAGCTCGCGACTATGATGTTGATTACCACATTGGTCGTTTCGTTCTTGGTTTGCTTTAGGTTGGAGGTTAGGTGCGGTTAGGCTGGAGTAGTGTCCGGGCTGCAGGCTAAAGTCCGACTGCAGTCGTGCTTTAACCTAAAACCCGCTGTGGCATGTTGACAAATATAAAATTACATTTAATTTAGTTATCAATCACTGGACTAATGAAATCTCGTAGCATATTATAGTTTCCTGAGGCCAACATCTGGGTCTGAGTTTTTCGACACATTCACGAATATTTTTCTCTTCAGAATATTTCCACTATAAAACACTTATTCATGAAAAATGCTTTGAAAACTAAAATGACAAATTCCAGGAGAACCTCTCGCAGCCCGGTATAATTGAAGCCAGGGCCCGGTACCGGGCCGCGGCCCGGCGGTTGAGAAACACTGCTCTAAAGCACAGCTGAACAGCACGCATGGCCTACTACCACCTGCTCTAAAAGTTAAGTTCAACAGTCCTTACTTCAGTGAGAACCTTGACATGAGGAAGGATGAGGATATAGTCACATTATTTCTTCGCCACTGGATGCAAGTTAGTGGTAAGCTTCACGCCCCGGCCGCTTTATACCCAGGAAAAGAGCCCACGTTTCCAAAGAACAAGTGTTAGGTGGGTACCAGAGTCGGTCTAGAGCTGAGGCGAAAAGAAAAGCCTTTGCTATGCCCCGCTCCCAGCAGGTTGAATCCCAGTTCTCCAGGCCTCCAGCCCACAGCCTAGTCATACACCGATTGCGATACCCATCTACCACCTAGAACCATCAGAAGCTCTTATTTTCGTTAACAATATATTTATGGGTTTCGTTTGGACATGCACACGCCTTTGGTGGGTTGCGGAAAATTTTGAAGCACCTCCTTTAATAAAATCATGTTGTCCGTGACGGACATCCACGTGTTCCTCCCCAATATCACAGTAAACATCAATTTACTCCCTGTACATGTAACGGAGATGCGGCATCTTTCTGTGAGCGAATGTTGATATGTAGCATTAAAATTGTCTTCGTTGGGAGTCATCTGTCAGCAGCCAGGCCGAAAGAAAGACCTTCGACCCCAAACACGAGTGTCAAATTGCACCTTCATATTCCGTATACATGTCTACAGGACTAACTGTATCACAGTACGACCGTGTTCTACACAAACCGCTCTCTACGAGCAGACACATTTATAAATAACGGTCCCAGTAAACAGACAGAAAAACACCAAGCGTGAAATACATTGCAATATCCATACGGTCACAAACACGGAATTGTTGATTCTGGCGTTCGAGGATGTTATGCTGTGTAGCGGGTTTAACAGATTTGACGTATCTCAGGAATGTAATCACTTTATCTTCAACGGCTCAGAATTCCCAGTTTTTCAGCACTCATTAATGCTTGAAGAGAAAACGTTTTATCGAAACGTCGGGATTTGCTAACCCCGCTACACATTGTAACATCCCAGAAGACCAGACTCCACAACGTCCACGCTCTGGAAAACCCAAATCTCGCAAATCCAACTCCAGCCACAAGCAACGAACTTCTAAATTATCTAGATCTTGAACACGTACATGAAAAGGATTTATAGCCGCCCACATAAAAACTTCTAAATACTTAGCCATAGAAAATTTCCGTCTTCTGGCATGTGACGCCATGTCAATTACTGTTCAGGCACCACCGATTCGAAGAAGTGCCAAGAAATATTGAAGTAACCTGAATAAGGAGATGCACGCTCGTCAAGCACTGGTGCTTGTGCACCCATGCGCTTATCGGGATACGCCGGAGATGGAGGCAGCACGCTCTTTTTAAATGTTGGTACAAATACACCAATTTAAGTAGCTATTGTCATAACAGCATCTGCATCTGCTCAGCTGTGACAACATTAAATCTTGCACATCTACATAGCTCATATACTGGAAGGAATTTTTTGGGGGGTCCAATGCCACCACATGTCCATGTGGACTTCGTGGACCTCTCTCCTGGGCATGGCAGGAGTGTAACCGACTTCTGAGGTTGGGACGCCCATGAGGCGCAGTTACGTTGTCCCGATGATGTGAGTGGTGATAGAGGAAGATGTAGTGCTAGGAGGGCCCTTAAACCTAAATTCTACTAACCTACCCAGACCATGGTCACGGCGGGAATCCTCCGGAAGGAATGTTACACGTCTTGAAACACAAGCAAAAGAATAATACGGCTGAAAATGACGAAACAGGCTGCTTAAATAAGTCCCAAATCCACGTAGAAAGGACCTTCCTTTCTGGAAGCATAATTTTCGAGGAAATCCAGAAGGTTACCAATTTAATAAGTAATATCCAGGAACTCCAGAATGTTTAAATGCTAAAAAAGAAGCACACTCAGGGACTCCGTAACGTACCACATTAATAGGTGCTCCAAAACACTTGCCTTATTTCCAGATATGTTGTGCAGAAATTTCTACCCGGTATGAAGAAAGAGAAATCCGCAAGGTCCCAAAATCACTAGGAATTTTATTAATAGTCTCCATTCCCACTCTCCATAATTTAAACTACTTCTGTAAACCCACGAAATCAGCTTTGAAACTGTTGAGAGACGACAGCACAAGTTTCTTTCACCGGTCTCTCGAACGGCCTACTCACGGCCAGTAAATCAGAGTGATAAGTCGTGTGCAGAATTAAAATGGTTAACAAGTGAGGGGTGCGCACAAAACATGTACCGTTAAAGTGTTCCAAATATCTGAACATGAAACAGAAATAAAGTTAGAAAAAAACGCAAGGCAGAAAATAACGTTCGGTTAAAAAGAGCGTGTCTTCAAATCCGGGGGCTGGCAGGCGACTTCACTCAGCAGTCACCGACTCCATGAATATTTTGAGCGTCCTCCAGAGAATTGCCCTTCTCATCTCCTGCACTTCTACATTTTTTTTTTGTTTCTCCCACATCCTAGAATTCTTTTTATCTGCGAGCGTCCTTTCCCAACCCCCAGTGGACCGCCCTCCTCCCTCACCCTCCGATTTACCAACTAAAAGGTCTAATTCCGACGGAATTTAATTAAGTCTATCCCCCTTCCCTATATCAAATGCACCCCACAGACGATAAGTTAGCAGTCAACAAATCAACTAATTTTACTCCTTTTTTTTCAGCCTTCCAATTACTCTGTATCAGTGCCAAACTTCACTACAGCGTTCATAACAACATACATTTTAATATTATCCTGCCCTCTAAAACTAGATATTCAAAGTGATCTGGGTTCTTCAGGATTTCCGAAATAATTTTAAACTTATTTTTTATTTCCTCAATTCGACGCCCACAGAACATCTGCTTTTATTCGATCGGCCTACTAAGAATTTTTTTTTCTCAGAAAGACACCCATATTGAATATCCTCCAGTGAAATTTTCTCCCTTCTGCCATTACTTTCCCTCCTTCGAGCGTAACTATTCTCCTTAGTAACTTATCTTCAAATGTCTATAATCTATAAATATCCCATACTGCGACATAACGAGTTGCATGCTTCGATAAAATGAGCTAAAATACACTTTTTGATAAGTAAAGGCCAAGGTTAAAATCATTTAAATACATATAATAGTAAATGAGGCAGAGCATTTATCAGTTTTTTCCACACGAATTAAAGGAATTCCAACACAATTCTGAAGGCAGTTTATATTTCCCCACGAGTCGCATGCTTGAGAGCATATAAATCGAGTGCAACTAGAAATCCATATTAACTACAGTAACATTTGAATTAAAAAAAAAAACAAAATCTGTGAGAATTACACTTAGATTCTCCCAGTCACAAACTATGGCTATTGAACTACCAAAAAATGTTGCGTCGGAGTACGGTGATGTGTTAAATTAGAGAGTATGTCCTACACGAGAGGTTCCATGAAGATCAGAACACTTACACTTCTTGTCACGAAACATAGCAATTACAGTTTCGGTTGAATGTAATTCCCTTTCAGAAACAAACTAGTTTTTAGAGTGATCCGCTGTGTATCCTCGCGTGTTTTAATACATCCGAAGAACCAGCCGCATTCTAAAAATATCACGTAATTATAAGACACCCCTAAGTAAATGAGATTCCTAATTTAAGGAATTCACACACGGCTGCCTTGCGAACCAGAAAATACTTTTTGATAAGTATAAGGGAATCCGAAACGGATTATCACTTTAAAATACGCTTATGACACATTTATTCCCAATTTTTCTAAAACCTAAATTAATAAAGGGCTACCAGGATAGCTGATGCAACAGTGTGAAATATTGTATTTATCATGCTTTTTGTTTAACCCTTTACATTCTACGATATTCAAAAGAAATGTTTTTATACATTTTATTACGTGGCCTATTTTAAACTACCAGTGCGCGCATGGAGTGCTGTAGAAGATGAGCTTAAAGCTTCTACGGATGACAGGACACGCCTTATCTTCGCAAAAATATCAGACATATGTCAGGAGGCCGGAAAGTAAACCTGACATATATACATAATCAGTAACATGGAAAGTGTCAGAAGCACCCAAGTAGCCACGATGAGGACCCCTAATGGAAATCTGCCTCCTTGAGTCCTCCCTCCAAGTAGCTACTTCTTAATTATGACGGTTTAACTTCAAATGAGCAATAACACTTCATCGTTTTCAGGGTGCATTGGCCAGATAGACATGTCCCTCTCAAACACAGCATCCAGGCCGCACTTCGCGCCTCACTTGTCTGAACACCCTCCCCCTACAGTCACATATCCACCCCAATGGAGACTTCTATTCTCTCTCATTAAGACTTTTATCTGTAGGAATAGCTTTCAACGTTTTAGAAGGGCGTTCGTTCACTCCCTGTCCTCCTTTTCCTTTACATTCTCACCCCCATCTCCTCAATTCACTTTGCGTCTAAACTGCTCTAACCACCCCACCTCCAACAAAAACATGGACATGGGCCTAAGTGAAAACCCAGAGCCTGAGAAAGATACAGTTTTTCCAATCAGGTAGTTGACGTTCGAAAGCGGGAAAGGACTTAGAAAAAGGAGGTTAAGTAAGCTGTCGACGTATCTGAGCATCACGTCATTACTATACATACAGAAGTGGAGGTATACTTTCACTCATTCGTACTTCAACACTAGATAAAAATTAAATATGATTTTTTGGATTCATCCATAAATATAAACATGAAATGAGAGATAAAGCAAACTAAAATCAGAGAATATTCGAGTCTTCTGGGATATGCGACAGTATGTACATACTGAGGTTTCAGAGGAGACTGCTGCCATCATCTTCCAGGTCCGAGTTAAAGACTACTTGGTATTTCTGGATTTCCTTGCGCAGGAATGCCTCAGACTTCTTGGAACCTAAACATTTGTTGACCTCTCTGACTATTTGAGCCCTGAAGGTGAAGACAGCAAACTGCTCCGAAATGTAGACAACTGTATGCCAATCGGTACTTTAACCTTCACAGTCACAGCTGTAAGAACCTCAGGTACCGCAAAACATTAGGTACAAGAACTTTATCAGCAACACTTTAAAGCAGTAGCGATCTAATAGAATAATAATAATCAGACTTCTCCCATAGAAGAGAGAAGATAGCGTTACTGCTTCATTCCGTCTGTTCAGTATGAAGGAAGGTCGGCAGTGTGGACTCCTGTTTTGTAAAACTGGCATAAATTTTGCTCTTTGAAGATCGTCGCCATAATTACCTATGACATATCTGTTATTATATGAGTGGTTAATTCCTCCAAAATACAGTTTTTTGAGAGCCAAACTGAAATTTGTCAAATAAGTGAAAAATCCACTTTAACCGCAGTAATTTGGTGAAGTGGAACCGGGTATATTTTGCTGCTCCTTGTCGGTAAAACCAATCGTTTATGTCTGGCATGCAAACTTAATTTGTACAGCTGTGAGGGTGAAAACAGTAAGAAAATCGTGTGAGTGTACGAGGGAAAGTATTGCTCGTTTGCATTCAAGATATGCTGAATTCGGAAATTTTTAACAAAGTAAATAACAAGTCTTCCTTACCACAATTCAGCATACTGTCGTTCTACGGGTCTCCGTAAACAAGTGAAATGCAATAAAATTATTTCCGACAAAGTACAACAATATATAACGGAAAGATTATCAGGGTCCACATCAGCTACAAGGTCCACATCACTGATCAACACTAATTAGGCTTTTCTAAATGTAATTAAAGGGCTAAAATAAAGGATTCAAATTGTCTGTATATGTCTGTTTATCCTAGTGTACTACACAATTTATGTAACAAGTACTTGTTAGGAATATCACTGATTAGCGTCACAGGAACGTGCGGGCTTCACACAGATGCCAGCGCAAACTAAAACGCAAGATAAATCGTACCAGAAATAGTATGTATATTGCAGTATTCATGTCATGTTAGTATTAAAGAAGTGCTGTCCGTACAAACATTTTAAATTTTGTATCTGCAAGAACGTCGTGGAAATGACTATCATCAGCTTCTCTATATCTGTGGATATTAACTTTTCTGCTTCTTTTTTCCAAAATTATCCGATCGGAAAATGGGCAGGAAGCCCAACCCCTCCCCGCAAATTTAATTACAGTACCTGCGTACTGCTTGTACATCCCATCTGAACTTTCCATTAACAGAATGTCAGTCAAGCAGATAATTATAAAGAAGATGCAGTGGTAACACAGGGATAGACAACTGTTAGCATTAGCAAAAGAGTGGCACAAGTCACATTACACACCGGTACAGTACAACGCTAAATTGCACGTCTTGTAAACCAAATAAAGGGAAACAAAAAATACCTGCAGGCGCAGTTCGAAAATAACAAGGAGATAAAATGAAACAAAATGAAAAGAAAGACTGAAACAAAGAAAGAAATACACAGAACAACATAAAAATTGTGGACATAATAAAGAAAGGAAGACAGGTAGGTAGAAAGGAAAGATGGGCGGGGGACAAGCAGGAAGTTATGACAAAAGTTGAAGTCTAGACGAATTGATGCATGATTAATGGAGAGGGAAAGGCTGGTACCTCCATGTATATAGTCACGTACGCTGGGTAATGGGTTAAGTCGACTTAACTGTAGTAATTAATGGCGGATGTATATGGATAGTTGAAAGGCGACAGACGAAGAATTAAACAAAGAAGACAAAAATATATACGAGTAAACCTTACACAGAGCAATGGCACAGTTAGGACAAAGTACGAATAGAAGGATGAAAGAATAAAGAATGAAGGAAAAAAGAAAGGAACAGAGTAAGAAAATCGCACATATAACAACGTACTCGCTTTCGTTAGGTGGTTACAGTCCAGTGGCTGGCTGCTGCGTCTGTGATTCACATCAGAAGATTGTGATGGAAGACAAGGGAAACAATAAATCAAGGGCGTTAAGCTTGCGTTCTATTGCCAACAGGAAGAAGAGAGGACGGAGATGATACAGGACGATGAAGCAGAACAGACAACAGGCAGTTCTCAAGCAGATATCTACATATCGTAGACACTAAGAGACCGCCGCTATCTGTGCTGTGGAATCTCCTGCCGCATTCAATGCAGATCGGTCCACCACAACCGGTCGCACATCCGCTTGCGATCGCAATGTCACAGTCATACCAAGTCCTTCTGGCGTATAGAGGGCGTGGTGGTGAACCTAAAAGAAATTCCTACTCTGCATTAGTCATACGGTGAGAAGGTGGTCAGCCGCCACGTTGCTGCCGATAAAAGTGTCGAAAACTAGAGCTTTTAAACAGCAACACAATCTTAACTGTCTGCTTTGTAGATTATTTAACGACGATATGTTAACGACATGCATTATTAGGACACGCTCAGCTGTGACCAAATTTATTCAAAGCAAACAAAGACAATAATTGGAGCTAAACGTAAATAGAAGTACAATATTAAAACGGATTTTGAGAACTAGGATAAGAGGGTGTTAGAATGTAGCTCAGAATAAGGCTCTCTAGTGGGCTGTCCATCGAATTCCGAGGGTCTGTGTCACAACTTTCATACGCTGCGTTTGAATGTGTGGAATTGTTAGACTCCTGCCAAAGTCCTACCTCAAGGACGTCCCATTACGTCACCAAATTGTAGAATAATTACTTTAAAATTGTTTCCAACCGCAATGTGTATTTTAGATGAAGGTTCATAAACAACACAGGCACAAATTATTTTGATTTTGTGCTGCACATACACATTTTCGTCTCAAGCGCCACTTGCACTTTGACAACTGCTTCGTTATGTTTATGGAAATAATTACGTAAAGTGATGTCCTTTAAACCGATGTGGACTGTCCACGGAAATCCTGCGCTTGTACGTGGAAGGAACTGATGCACACTGCAGGGCCTATTAAGAATTTATATGATAAAATGACCTGTTCCTCTCTCAATATTATTGACCCTGTTGGATCGACGCAATTTGAACCTCGGAGAAAAGCGAGTTAGGACAAAAACGCTGCTGTTAGATCTACAGTTGAAGTGCGTCTGTAACACAAACGAGCGTCGTATTAAAAAATTTTGCTCTCCATCTCTCGCTGTTCATCTGTCTGTACGAATAAAAGAGGTCGAGAACAGGAAACCGAATGGATTTTCATAAAATTTGTTATTGGGATGTTCTTAATAAAGGACATTACATGAAGACTAACATGCGTTCCCATACGTATTTTGAACACAGCGCCTTAAAAACCTGCTGCAGTGAAAACGTGTTAAAAAAGCATTGGAAAAATAACCTAAACATATATATATACACACACACACACACATATACAGGTATATGTTGACTGCGAGTCTTACTGTTTTCGAGATAGGTTTAATTACACAAGAATTGCTACCGTGTATAAACATTTCCTAACTTGTACAATTTTGTTGCGGTACAGGCAAACCCAGTACCTCTTTCTCATTGATAGCTTCTTCAGTCTTCCTCTCACCTTCGTATGGTGCCATATCCATGCAGAAGCAATGCGTATCATTTCAGTGGATCCTCTCCATTGTGCGAAGACCGTATCATGTCCTATCTATCTTACCGTTATCGCACTGCAATCGTATCGCAAGTGGACTCCTGTGTGATAGCGGCCTACAAGATCGGTTTTTGAAGCAATTGAAAAGAATGTGGTTGTGCAGAAAGACGCAAGTGCCAAAACTTTTTCAGTAAGCTTACAAAGCTGAGAAAAGTATTGTGAGCTTCTCCTCCTTCGAGCGCAGAGGAACAAATTCTTTGTTTAACAGGAGATTTCGTAGCTAAGACGAAAGGAAAACAGAAGAAATTAGACGAAGCGAGAGACGGAGAGTAGGGCGGGAGAAATTGGAGGTGCAGTATATAATCGATTTGGAGGAAACATGTCAATCAATACAGAACTCACAACTGGTAGGAGCTGTCAACATCTGTCTTAACAACGAAGGATCCCCTCTGCCCACCAACTGCACTCTACCGGCTGTTACTGGAACGTCTCGGCAGGAGCCCGAAACGGGTCTGACCGACATCTTATTTAAAAGAATCCAAGTGCGGTGTCTTGAATGCGAAGGGTAAATGGAAAATGCACCTGTGGCGTGACATTGGAAAGGTTCTTTCAGAAAGGATCTCCATCTTTGTCTAGTTAGGCATTAATAACAATTAGTAAATCGAGAGGATGTGAGCTAGACTGCACAGCTACAGAAGTTCGGCCAAAGCTGTGTTATATACTTACTTATGAATATGTTTAACTTTGTGAAATTCGTGAAACAATGCAAGGATAATAGCTTATGTGTAACTACCGAATCAATACACTTTTTTTAGGCAAGACAATTTTCTTCTAGGAGGTAGGCCTAATAGTGTGTTAAGGCTGAAAATACATATTTTTGACCCCCCAAGTGACGGTGGTTTTAGAGTCAAAGCTATCTAAATGAAGATGCCGTATTGCTCACATTATATTCTGTCAGCGTGCCTTACGTCAAGTTCCACCAGAATTTCCCAGTCATCTAACGTTTACCTTACACGTATGTCTACCGTTGAGTCCTACAATAGAAGTGCGTGAGTTAAGGTAAGTGGCAGTAAAGCTGTCCCTGCGCACACTATGAGCGCATATGGGATAGCGGAGGTATAGCTCCATTTATTCTTAACCCAGTCACTAGAGGGGGTGAGTTTTCAACATTACTCCACGGTTGCTATACTTCCGAGGAAAGAGCCCATGGTGGACGTTGAATGAAGAGGTAGGTGGGCCCTACAGAGTGTTTGGAGATTGTGGACGCAAAAAACAATGCCTTGCTCCTGTTGGGAACACGAACTCAATTCCTCTTATCTCCAGCCTATAGCCTAGTCACCGTATCGACTACACCATCCCGGGCCAGAAAGGCCGTAAGGCTATTACTAAGTTCTATCAGATTTTGCAGATGTACTACAGGTCTTTCATATAGGCCTTCAAAATAACTCAAAATATCTCTTCTCGTGTTTAATGCGGATTATCAGATGTGACATTGGGTCTTGTCTCAATCGACCCCGTTGTTCGGGCACTCTTACTTGTGCATAGACACAAGGACATGTTTAAAATGACAGGTACTGTTCTTAAGTTATAGAAAACAACCTAATAACTAAACCAGTATTTTGCAACTTACTGAAAGGCTAAACACAAACTGAGGGCGAAGGCTCGAGTTTAGACTGTTTTGTTTAGTTCTTCACGAACGTCGTTTTCTGTGGTACTGTAGCTGTACTGATGTGCCAAGAAGCGATGAAGACGGTCGGAGCATTAGATTCAGTAGCGTGCGCCATTCTTAGCCTATACACGAGAGTTCGTAAGATATTATCTCCATGTCCAGTAGGACACATACTGGAACAAAGGCCTATGTCATGAAAGGGGTATTAGGACATCCCACGAAATGTGCAATACGAAGTACACTATTCACTTTGCAGAACTGCCCATTTAATACAGCTTCCTCAGCTGCACGGCTTACGCCAAATAATGCAAGAATGACGATGGATGATGAATTGGGAAGGATGTGGAAGGAAATAACGGTGGTGTACGATGCACTCTGAGATTGCTTGGAGAGTCTGAACAGCCACCCGTATTTCTTTTAGTCTGGACAACAAACCTTTGGACCACAAAACAAAACAGCGACTTCCTGTATACGAAGCAGAAGTGCCAACCACTATATGGCGTGTTACAGGATAATGCCACATAAATAGCTGTAAAAGTACAAATTCATGGTGCCAAGTAAGTTTTCATTTTCTTTGTTCGTTGTGTAAATTTCAGTCTCCAAAGAGTTAAATGAAATTAATCAGACCTTGGTTCAACGGGGAGATTTGTGGTCGCATTGTAACTTCTGGCACATACAAGTTTCTCAACGGACTTCATTTGGTTTATATAGTTCTTTCTTCTAATTAAAACTTCAGAATTAAAACAAAAGTATACATTGAAAACTACATTCTGTGTATATATGTGCGGGAAATTTAGTTCCTGTCCGTCAAGGAAGAATATAGATTGAAAGTTTTTGAGAAAAAATTTTCGAAGTGTTGAGACTGAGAAAGAAATAAGAAGCGGGCTATGCAGAAAATCACAGCGCGAAGAACTTCATAAATTGTACTCTGCACCAAACGCTATTAGGGTGAACCAAAAAAAAAAACGTGCAGACGGGATGATAATATGAAAATTAATCTTACAGAAATAATGGATGATTATGAAACTGAATTCGTCTAACTCACAACAAGGTCCAGTGGTTGTGGCCTGTGAAGACGGTAATGGACATTCCGATTCAATAAAGCATGACATTTCTTGATCTGTTGAATAACTTCCGTGGGAGAATTCGACTTTATGCAGTTCACGGGCCGTAGCTGTAAGCGGGCCAACCAGTGTCTTGCAATCAGTCATTCCAGACCAAAGATTCTTACATAAACGTTCTTAACTATAATTCAGTAAACACAGGGAGTGAGTGAAAAGTCTCTGCGTACTGTGATGGAAATGGGGAAATCCCATACAAAAAACACCTTAGGCAGCACATGTGGTGCGCTTCCAACACTTATGGTAACCACAAGTACTGTACCTTCACTGCACCCTACTTCCGACATGTATACAACGACTTTTCACTCACCATGTATAATTTGACTGTCCAGCAAATTAAGTCACGGATAGGATAATGGAACAAGTAGGGCGCAACTCAGAATAAAAGCACATAGGCCTAATTCTACTTTACAAACCTTCACGATAGAAACTACTAAGGAAATCAAGACACACGAAGGAGGATAATATTAAAAATGGATTACAAATAAGTGAACGAATCTGAATAGACCCAGAATAAAGTTTTATCCAGAGTTCTCGTCAACACGGGGCCGAAACATGGGGATCCATAAAAGTTGTTAATTTACTACGGATTTGTGCTACAGTCCAGTAAATTTCAACTACGTATCGCATCTTCCGTTCGTCACGCCATTTTGGCGAACAACCTTATTTCTCATTTGCAGGTTTCCGCAGCGTTGTAGTTTAGGTTTTCTTGTTTCCGAAACGTTACGCGGCGTGTTCGTGGTTGGTTACCGACGTTTTGGTACAGCCTATCGGTACCGTCTTCGAAGGACCAACAGTCTTGGTTACCAGCTACCAACCTACGTCACGTAAAAACCCCAGAACAGCGAAGGTCTGAACATTATTTCCACCACAATGAAAGCTTTACCTTTACCGACAATATTTTTATTACACATGTTTTGTTATTAATTATTAATGTAAGTCTTTCTTCTCATTTTCGAGACCTCACAAGCGACGCAGCAGAATGCCAAGTCTTACCGGTAAGTTGTTCTAAATTATCGCGTGTGAATGCACAAGCCGTCAGATGGACAGCGGATCAGTTAACGCAGTTAGCAGTGAAGTAATTCTATAGAGGGCAAGGAAGTCTCCCATTCGCCCAGTTTAATGTGAACCACGTATCTGACAATGCTGGAGGATTAAAACGGATTTCGGGCTGCAGTTTCGCAGATGGACACACACAGCCCATTATATCACGACACACCATGTTGTGTCAGGCCGTAATCCGACAAGACCCGAGGACAATCATACTCTCTACAAGCAAAGCAGTATAAAACAGCATTATCAAATAAAAAATAGCGCCCCCTCCCGCACGCCCTACGAAACGGCTTTCTATAGAAATCACCCCCAACCGCCCCTGCACCAACGTCACCCCGTTCCGCGTTCTTCCCTTCCCCAAACACCATCTTCAAACAATGAAAGCGTTATAAAATGGGGCTGGAAATGGCGTTTCCACGATGATATATTTATACTTGGAGACAAAAGCAAAGAGTTCTGTTGAAATTTGTCAGAAACATTGCCTGTTTTCTTTCTAGTATTTAGAAGGTTGTATTACGGACAGACGAATGGCTGTGAACTACGTTACTGGGCGGAACATCAACACTTTGCTGTAAGAAAGACGGTATCAGTTGCACAAAACTTGAAGGTCCCCTGGGGCACAGTTACGGCCTGCTGAGTAGGCCGGATAAGCCAGGAGTTCAACAAATAATATTCTACCTGTCTCTGTAATTCTAATAGGGATTATAAAATCACAATTCTTGGTGACGTGCTTGACTCTGAGTGGATATTTTATAAAATAAAACCCAGGCAAGGGTCAGTTCCTACGGAGCTGCACATCACACCCGAAAAATCAGACACACGTTACCCAAAAATAAAGTTGCTCTAGGCATGGATGATTACTTACTTACTTACTCCATGGTGCAGAGTCCTTCTTGAGAAGCTAACTGGTTTGCAGCTAGTCAAGAAATTCCCCGCATTTCATGGAACCCGAATGTTCATTACCGCAATCACAAGCGTCCGCCAGCTGTCCCTATCCTGGGCCAGCCCAATCCAGTCCATATACCCACATCCTACCTTCTG
>Ga0136643_10003496_pt1 | contig 21208 bp, 14 predicted proteins | sample TergutLab28metaG_FD_96883 | JGI IMG/M metagenome (GOLD analysis project Ga0136643, IMG submission 96883) | Labiotermes labralis P1 segment gut microbial communities from Petit-Saut dam, French Guiana - Lab288 P1 (version 3) (version 3) | ecosystem: Host-associated > Arthropoda: Insects >...
ATTATTTAAACGGCTGAGGCTGTGGCTGTCCTAGAGGGTAGGACGCTCGTACCGTGAGAGAGCGCGGAGGTATTTAAATGCCGTCCTAAAGGGTAGGACGCACGAGCTCTAAAGGTTAAATAGATATGGTACAATCCAAAACAAACTCCAGAATACACAGTAAGTGCACAGAAAAATTAAGTCTGGGTCCACTGCTACTTAATATGTAGACCTGTGCAAATTACAGTCAAGGTGCCCCCTGGTTCAGACCCACAGGCAAACTGATTCACCCAGACGAAAATTTGTGACCATGAGCAAAACATACCATTATGACAACCAGGAAATGCGAAAGGTTTACTGGATGCTTATTCTTAGTTTTTAAAATACTATGATAGAATATACTACTGTATCATTAGTCAAGACTTTTGCACTTCCCTCACCCCAATGTGCAAGGAGGCATTCCAGTGTCACAGACATAGTGTCTGAATTTGTACATATTATGAGATAACTTTGTACAAATAGCTGAACTGATAATCACAACAAACATGATGCCATTTCGCAATACTAAATAATTACTGTACAATAAATTAAAACACTTTAAAATACAGTAAAAAACGCCAAACACCAGCTGTTACAAGAAGTTGCATACCTGATATTTTTGGGCATAAAATACTCAAAATAGCTATAAAAGGTTCACATTCTTCTGAACTCTTGTGGAAGTTTGTTCCATTTGCTTCCCTAATTAGACAGTCCTCCATTACAAGGTTCAGAAGTACAGAATTTCATGACAAATTTTGAATTTGTGGGCAACAGTCAACCGTCAGGAGCAAAGATTAATACCTCTTCAGATTAGACACTCCAAAGAAACATAAAATTACAGTGCGTATTCGTCCTTATGTAGCCATTATGGATCAGATGCCATAGGTAACGCATGCTTCTGGTGGTAACTTATGAACTATGTAGCATAACATCAGTAAAGCAATGTCCTCCCATACCATAAAGCCTCCCTTCATAAAGGCACTAAAAAAATGGAAAACTCTAAAATTATTACAAATCAACTAAATACACTTATCAGGCAATTAACTACCTTATTTTTTAATTTATACATATATCTTCTCCAACACATTTATCCTCAGATAAAAATAAAATGTAAAATAACGAGGTACATTTATTGCCTAATGCGTATATTCAGCTGTTTGTAATACATATGATAGTGATACAATGGATGGAAAATGCACATTAAGATCCCGAATTATAGTCTTCTGGGTTGGGACCATGTAATCTTGCTGGTTGGTGCTACAGTATTGATCAAGACATACTGCCTCCATCTATACATGGTGTGTGAAGATAGACCCAGAATGCTCCTCCAGGCTATACACTGTCCTATCCCAGCCCATATAATAAATCTTTACCACAATGAGCACCTCATATCCTGTATCAAGGAATATTAAAAACAACTGAAGTGTGAATGGAAATATCACATTGGGAAAACTGAATTACAGAAGAGCATTATGTTGCTTACACATACAGAATTTAATATTATGAACTTTTTCCACCAATTGTGTACACAGTGTTTCATATTTTGCCTCTCAAACAAACTGAGGAAATGAGATCTGATGTACTTCTTGATCAGAGACATTATCAGTATAAATAAAAAGTTTTATGTTCAGGACTATGTATGATGAATTTTAAAGTTCTACTAAAATATCACAGGGACCATTAGACACTCTAACTAATGTTGAAAGTTGTCAACATAAAAACAACTGCATCCATTGTACACAACAGTCAACACAAGCAAAAAATTAAATACATATGCCATAACCATGATTACATTAGTAAAATACTTCACTGCTAAAGGTGGTATTTTCTTCACACTACACACAACACTAATACACTAAAGTTGCAGCACTGCCCACTGTTATACAATGCTCAACACACAAAACAACAACAACAACAACAACAACACAAAGTGTAATACAAAACACAACTTCAATATGAAGTCAATGAGGTCCCAGATGACAGTGTGTGCAGATAAAAATCACATGATCATTCTTTATCACTTGGAATGGCATTTTGTCTCTGTAGCCTGTGAGCAAGTACATTATTTTTTATGGTAATCCACTTACTATTGTTCACAAAACAGTTTGTGCTGTCAGCAGCCGCTCATTAACGTGAAAACACTTCATTTATGGTCAAACAGTCTGCATGTTTCATTTAGCACCACACAGTGAGGTTACAGAGGAGTGTGGAGGTACAGCTCCACACACATTTTTAACCCTGGCACTAGACAGAGACAAATAAGTGATTTGCTTTGAGCCCTCGGGTAGCTCAACTGACAGGTTAGGGATTCTTGGTGTTGATCCGAGGACTGGCACATACTTCGCTCTCGATCCTTTGAGCAGTCAAAACCTGATTGTGGGGGTCTTGTGGTGAATGATCAGTGCAAAGAGCATATAACACTCAATGAATCTGCCAAGTAATTGTATTGTTAGCATCAACACAGAATATAAGGGGAAAAGCAATTCCAAATATAAAGAAAAATAGTTACATCAATTATGCAGAGCCGATCATAACCAGTGCAACACAAACATACATCATTGATTCGGCACAAGCTTACCACTAAAGCACAGAACACAGCCAATCAAAGAAACAGTACAACAGCAGTACAATCTTGGCTCAGGCAGACTTACATCTCAACATTACGTCAGCCGATCAAAACATACATGACACTAAATGCTACAGTCAGCTTGCTTCAACATATAACGTGCATAAAAACATGAGGCACACAGAAAGCAATATAAGGCACCAAGATATTACTCTATCTCATAAAAATAAATAACATGGTACAACTTAGGGGGAGGTATGCCTGCACCAACCCCTCTTGAGGCAGACATTACGCAGACGTCTGGATCCATAGCAACACAAAAATGCCAAAATTCAATTTAGAATAAGAAGGGTCCAAAACTGACTTTACCTGCTAAACATATCCTGAATGCCTGCGTAGCTCTTCTCGGGGAGAAATAATTGAAGAATGGAGATACCTGCTCCCGGGCGGCCCAGGGAGATGATACAGAGAGAAGTCAAGAAGAAATTGTCAACAAGTGAAGTATATCAAAACCGTAACACATAAGGAAAACTCCGGGAAATGCCCTTGCCTTTCTCTTCTCCGTACAGCAGCCAATGCCCAGATGATAGCCTCAGGGGAGAAAGGTAAGGAGGGGAATGAACCAGTCTCCCTTGCCAGAGGGCAAGGTTACAGCCGACCTTGAAGCGGATGGCTCAGCTTCATGGCCCATTCATTTTACCCTGAGCATGGAATGCTGAGAGGGCAGGGGTGGCCTCAGACTTTTTCTGGATGCTTTGAAGATGACAGAAAACTTTTTTTGCCAGAAATTTATGGATATTTCCTTGGTCATCCAGCCCACAGCACTGCCTTCTGGTAAAGCAAGCAGTTGTCCAACAAGTACAGAACCTTCCCACATTACATGGAGAATGAACATTCATTACGGGTTTACAAGAACCGTCAGTCAGATCAAGCCCATCAGAAACATCACATCTTCTGTAAGATGACGTTAATATTTTCCACCTAGGCCTCTGGACTAATCTCTTCCACAGCGTTGTGAACAATGACCTGTGTACTATTTTCTCTTCCATTCAGTTTCTCAGACCTACAGAGCATATAATTTCTGGGAGAAAAAAAATCTACATTCCTTGCCAATCCCTCCTTCTTAATTTTGTAAATCTGGCATTATTTGGTGAACACTACATTTTATTACACAATGTAGTGCATTATCAGCTGTAATAACATACAGCACATACTTCACACAATGTCTATTACTTTTAAATCATAAAAATTATATATGCACACTTACTTGTTCCAGGAGAATGGTGAGGAAAATATCCCTTACTTCTTGTGGAGAAAAGGTCACCATGATGGCAAAGTTCCTACTCTTTTTCAACACCAGTGTCATCTCCTAATCTTCTGGTAAATTTTCCTACAGAAAAATATAAAACAGGTCACAATAAAACATAGCTACTTAAGTAAACATATAGAAAAATTCCGTGGTAAGACTCCAGTAGAGTTATGCTTGTCAAACACCAAGTACAACGACACTCACTAGAACAGTGGTTTCTAGCCATTCTATGATTTGGTCACTTTGGTCTTTTGGTTAGGTTTGGTTATATTATTCATTTGTTGCTTTGTTTCTTATTTATTTATTTACTGGTATAAAGTAAAGTTGCCCAACATTACATGGGGTCCAGAATCTGCTCATTCATAAGTGTAAGCAAACAATGCAAAAAATGGGAACATGTTGTGGGTAGAACAGCCATGGCTTGAATTTAACCCCTCACCTCCATCAATTATCTCTATTTTGGATGAAAACACTAATTTGATTCGAAACCTTAAATGCTGAAATGTGGCTGGTTGGCAGTAGGCTGCAATCCTTAGCAAGGTGGTTGAGCACAACCATTCAGTTGATAACACATCTGCCACAGTTCCTTGCTGTCAGCACTTATAGCAGCCATGTCAGAATCTTGATTTTCAGTTGTTTTAAGTAAATGGAGGAGTACCAGGAGCCTGAGTCAAAACCAGCACATATGCAAGTTACATTTGCCCTGTAATCAAAATCAGACATATCACTGTTACACATGTCATTGTATTAATTCATTATTATGTTTAGTCACATTGCTCACTGGGTTCTGTTATGTTACAGTATTTATTTATCTTATGTTCAGTTTCCCTAAAATGTAATAACTTACGGAGCAATTCTAACTTCTTAAGGGAGACTCTGCTCAAAATGTTTTTGGGCTCTATATTAGCCGATATAAATGGGCCTTTTGTCCTCACAATCCAAACAGACACCTAACACACTCTCAATGTTACATTCCCTAGCCACATTCGCAGATTCATCACTCAAACTGCTTCACAACCCACCAGCTCCAAGGCAAAGGTGTGCAAATTCTTACATTACACACCTTACATACACATACTCCTCCTATAACATGTCATAGCTACATACCAAATACAGTTCATAATGCTATCTGATCGAAGGACTGTGTTCACAACGGACAATTTGCATTCCATTATAGCCTAAGGTACAATTTTTGTCCCAAAATAATAATATTTTCAAATTACAGAAAAGAGCAATAAGAATTATCATGAATGTTGATAACAGAGTATCATGATGTGCATTGCTTAAAAAATTAAACATTTTCCCACTACATATTGTCTTTATTATTGTTTGTAGTCAAGAATATAGAAGAGTTTATAACTACTCTGAAGTTCACTCTATTAACACTCGACATAGTTCGGACTTATATCCACCATCAACAAAACTGACTGAATGTAAAAAATTAGTTTAGTACTTTGGGATTAAAATTTTCAATCATTTACCCCAAAATATCAAAAACTTATCTTGGAATGTAAACAAATTTAAATTAGCTCTAGAAAGGTTTCTTTTGATGGGTTAATTTTATACACTTGATGAATATTTTGATTGGATTTCTAGAAGTGAGCTTGGTACTTTTATGTAACTTCATGTAAATTTTACACAAATTTTAAATATAAATCATTTTATTTCCAACAACTTCAATTCAAAATCTATCCTTAAATTACTTACGTTTATTTCCTCTGATGAATTGTTTGTAGTTTTATTTTCTCTCATATGTATTACAGTAATTACGCTGTCAAGTTATTCATATTATTAATGTGTGATTGATTGACTTGTGTTGGATTGTTCTATTTCTGTGCTATGACATGCCTGCCATAGCATACACATCATGATATTATATAGTGTATTCATATCTATGCTGACTATTCCTATTTATAAATGGGGTTTATCCAAAAGATCCATGGAATGTAAAATATAAATAAATAAATAATAATATCATACAACATATATGATCATATGCGCAACGGACTGAAAAGCAAGCGATCTGTGTTTTATACTACCTGTAAGTTCAAAGTCAGCTTTTCTCTGCTGCCTTTGGGCCACGCCAGCTACAAGTACGGCGATCCGAACTGCTCGTACGCCACGAGGACTTGTACGTGTGTTTCCATTGAACTTTCGCCGTGGTTGTTACGTGGGTGATCACAGATAATATGTGATATATATGAAGATCATATATATATATATATATATATGATAGTGGTATTCTGTGGTTATGTGTGTTCGCGAGAAGCGGAAATTACGCAAAGCGGAAGTAATGTTTGCGAAATAGATATGGCGGTATGTAACGCACGTGAAGTAATCACGACAAGTGATAAATAGGAGGTGTGGTAATGGCAGTGTTTGGAATTATAACAAGTGTAGCACAGTTTGTAGTTAAATCCCCCAAACTGACTGGCAATCAAGTATGTACGTTGTTTACATTTAAACGATACATTATAATTTATTTTCAGAAGCAATAGGTGTATAAATTTAGGTAACATCATTCCGTTTTGCTAGTTAATTGCGAGCTTAATGTTGTGTTTGTGTGAATTTAAATCGCCGCTACTAGGCGTATAATTACGTTACCTTCCGTTCTTACCAAGGCAACATGTACCTTTGTCAACAGGGTCAGCAAATTCGAAACAAATATGCAGATTGGCGAATGGTTAAAGATGTGAAGAGACGGCGAACAGTGAAGGAATTCGGAGCCGAAAGAATGAGAATCAATTCCTTGCGGAAGAATGATATACTGCCTCAGGAACTACGGGTAAATTACACTATGCAGTAAATTAATATTTTGAGATGTAATTGTGCGTCTCTTCATTCACGACCGTCTGGAAATATTGCTGTTAATTTACCCACAGTAGTGTGTTTTAATAAAAATGGTAATGTAAGTATGAAATATATGTTTGTACCTGTATTACGCGTGCAAGATTTTATGGATTCGAAACCAACTGGATAAAGATTTGCCAACACACTACAGTCATTCATTTTTAATTGACCACTGTCCCCACCTGTACTACAGGCTCCACAGTTTGACGGTAATTAAACAAAGACTTCCCTTCAAACAGTGGGCATACAGTCACACACGTGAGAGTTTTATGTGATGGATCCAGTTACACCCTGAATTGGGCTGAAAATGTGGAAGCATTATATGTGAGTGAGAAATTGAAAGTTAATGTGATGCTAGATTAACACTAATGAATGGAAAAAATTAAAGACAGGAACTAGAAGGTGTTGAGGTAATTTCATTACCTTTGTACAATAAAATTAATTTTTACGTCACTGACATAATCCTGGCAAAATCAATTTCCCGGAGATATATCACAGGTTGTATCTCTGTTTTCTTCACCAGAGTACTTTAAATTCCTATCCAGGACAGTTATTCCTTGCTAGCACCCAAAGGAAGAGCAATTCCTGTTACAGGCATAGACAGGCAATGAGGGCTCCAGGAGGATGAGTCTTCCAGACTTCATGACATTTGGCATATGAAGGTGGTAAGGTTGTCAGCTGCCTTTACCCCCCAGGAAACATTTCTTTTGGAGGCTGAGTAGACCCCAGGGCCATAGTGCGGCCAGAAGGATTATGTAAATGAAAAATGCCAGTGACACCATTGGGGGTCGAACCTGCGACCTTCCAGTTTGTAATGCAGTGCTTCAACCAACTGCGCCACTGTGTGCCCCGTTGCTAGCACCTGCATTTGTCATAAACTGCATTTTGTATGCTGCTTGCTGTAAAGAGTGATTTCCTTCAATAGTATTAACCACTTTATAATGCAGATGCCATGTGCTGAAAGGTAGGGACTAAATCTGACTTGCATGCTGCCTTCAGAGCACCTTCTCTCTGAAGGTTCTCAGGTTTCATCTGCCTTTGACACAGAGGAAACAGAGAAAAATGTAACAGGACCAGGTTGTCTAGAAGTCCAAGAGAGATTTGTAGTAGACACAGTGGTGCTGGGACAGATTTTCCCCATCAGTATTATTCCACTAATGCTGCAGACCAGTGTTCATCTACATCAGGCCTTTGAAAAACAGGCTGTAGGCCAAATCCAAAATACAGCTTGACATACTGGGTCACAGTCCCCCATCTGTTCTTTATGTATAAATTTTTCTATGTGGCAATATGCAAGGCCATAAAATACTCCTCATGCTGAATTTTGCAGGTTGTTTTGGATGTACTGTGAAATAATAATAATAGTTAAGTTTGTATGTTTGATAAGTTACTGAAGACTGAACAAACAACTTCCATTTTTCAAAAACCTTATTTTAAATTTCCTTGACCATAAAGTGTAGTCACACTAGTTACAGTACAACTGAACATGTTTACTATAAAGTGATTTAAAATGATGAGTGGGAGAGTACAGTAACTTGCATCAAAACTCTAGTTGTGATAAGTTTTTCTTTAAATAACAATAAATAAAATAGTTACCTTTACTTTTCTTAGAGTCCATATTTGGTTTTTGATGGTAGCTGCAGTGGCCAAGGATCAAAATGACCTTGAGGTTGATACAGTGATGAAACGTGACATGGACAAAAGTTTTTGACAGGCAAAAATGTTTTCAGTATTGCACAACAATGTTTACTGTTGTGTCCTAAAAGGACAGCAAATACTTGATATGAAAATAACAGCAGGTGTCACATCTGACAGGCCTGATCTACATGCTAGTCTTACTAGAAGGACAAAGTCTGATAACCTTCAAAGATCAGTGCTTTAATGCAGGAAGCACTGGATAGAAAAGTGCTCTCACTTTTCTTCTTGATTTGAATGCTAATCCATTGTATGATGGGACTGTTGACTGAGGGTCAAAACAACCTTTCAGTCGATACTCTTACATAGCACAATGTTGTAACAAAGAACAAAGTGCTGTGGGCAGACAAGCTTTTCATGGGGGAAGAATATTCTCACTTTACTGCAAGAATGTATGCTGTTGTGTTCTGGAATGCCAGTAAAAACTTTGTGGATATCAAAATGTGAGAATATCACATCATAAAGCTCTACAAGCTGCATATGAGCCCTCATTTAGTGCTAGTTATACCAGAACAGGCAGACTGTTAACCTTCAGAAACCAGTGCAGTGTTGGAAAGGGAGCACTAAATAGGAAACTGCTTTCACCCCCCTCCCCCTACATGTAAGGTCATGCACTTCTCCACAGCTGGAAGTTTTTTATTGTGGGTCAGTCTATGTGACATTTGTGGTGGACAAAGTGGCACTGGGACAGGTTTGTCTCTAGTACTTCAGTTTTTACCCTGTTAGCATCATTCCACCCAGGACTAGCCAACATGCAGCCTTTGGTCACCTGAGTAGTTTCAGTAACAATTTAACAAATATAATAGGACTCTTAGAATATAACTCCTGTGAGGTGAAGTTGGCCAGCCTTGATTCCACCAGTGCTCCATATTTGTCATCTTAATACTACTATAATCATCAGGACAGGTTTTCACAGAAATAGAACCTTCAAAGTAGTGTCCTAACAAATATGAGGAAGCATTAGACAGGAAAGTACTGTTACACACACACACACACAAATTTCTTCTTCCCTTTCATACTTTGAAGTATTAAATTCATTCATGACAGGACTACTAGCCTCAGCAGTTTCCTAGATACAACTGATAACAGGTCAGAGCAATGATTATGAAAATTGCTTACTTCTCAGCTATGATGCAATGTATTCATGTAGAAGTATATAGATATTTTGGACAAGCATCCTACCATCATCAGGGTCTGTTAATTCGTCCCCCCTGATAATGAAAAGCAGGATCCTCTAAAACACTGATACACTTCTATCAGATTATATAGCATCACATCCCAAACAGGAAGCTTCCAGCAGTGCCATTAGCATTCGATTTGTCTCCAAGTTACAGTGGTACATTTATTATAGTCAAAACAGCCAATGAATGTATTTTGTTACTGGTATTTAACTACATGTTTCAGCAATATATTTACCATCAGGTGAACCATTCCTTTTATATAAAGACGGCATTCAATATACTGAGCCCAACTCTATCTAGGGATGCCAAATTTAACAAACTGATTTATGTGAATTACTTAAGAATCTACATTACAAAATTATAAAACGTAGATATTAAAATCCATCATCCATTCTTTTTTTATGTCATCCTGTAGTCATATGTACACAACAGTTCAACCCCAATATATGGCCACTGTTTGTTCACAGCAGTTTGTGGCTATGTATCAAGCACAATGGTAAATCAAAATACTTTATAGTGGAGACTTCCTATTTACAGACCTTCAGGGGCAAGATACTGGGGTCTGAAGTACCTCCTGTTTAGACTTGTAGTTTTTAGTGTTCAGATTCCTAATATTCTAAGTAATTCATATCAATCATTGTGTATGAACTTTGGATCCCTAGTTATCATATGGCAATTGGCAATGCACATCTGAATCATGTAGCTGAATACCATTAATAAAATAATGAGCATCACGGGTAGAGGTGAATTGTCCCTGTCCACACCACAGTGGCATAAATGGGAGGCGAAGGTACAGCTCCACTTAGTCCTTACCTTGGCAGTAGATGGGAATGGCCAACTTCAGGATCCAGCAACTTTACTCCCCACTATGCATTGAACAGGAGGCTGAGTGAACCCCACAGCTGGTCTGGATGTTAAGAAAAACATTCTTACCCTTGCCAGGAATCAAACCCTGGACCTTCCAGTCCACAACCTAGTCACTGTACAAACTACTCTATCCCATACACATAGTGCTTGTGCCAAATGTGTTTGATTTACCAATGTGAATTGCATGTTGATACAGGTATAGCACAGTGGGATTAAATATTCAATATCATGAATTCATATAACACTTTATTGTATTTAGAAGCATGCACATGTAACCTTGTAACATTCAAGTTTGCTCCACCTGAAATTGGATACTTAATGGAATATAATTTCCTGACTATCAGTATGACTGTATTTTGTAATGTGACCTAAAAACTATGCTAATTCAAATTACATATATCCAAAGTAAACCATACATACTGTGTGGTGGCATTAAACAAGCTAAAGTTGTAATTCCTCACTAACACTGTGATTCAGGATTTTGAAATATTTTTACACTGTACTTATAATTCCATAATCAATTTTCCATGTATTCTGTAGTTGTAATTATCATTTTTGTTTTCATTCAGGAGATAGCAGATCAGGAAGTTGCAGCTCTGCCACGTGATTCTAACTACATACGTGTGAGACATCGTTGTGCTTTAACATCAAGACCAAGAGGTGTCGTGTTCAAGTGGAGACTTAGTAGAATTGTGTGGCGACACCTTGCAGATTATAATAAGTTTGCAGGTGTGCAGAGGGCTATGTGGTAATTCATGCTAAAGTTTGTAATTGTAACTTAGAAATAAAATATGTTAACATTTCATATTTTGGAACACAGTGATGCTTAATATTTAATTACCATGTTTAAGTGGCAAAGTACAGAAGTCAAACTTCGCAGTTGTATCAACAAGATCATCTTTGTTTAAATTTTTATATGGAATTTTTCAAATCTCATTTTTCTTTCTAACACCATTTTTGTATCTACAACTGCACGCCCAAGGATTAGTTGACAGGCATCAAACACAAGTACCTGTAGTCTGCATTCTGAATTGCACCATGGAGGTTAATAGTGAACAGTTTCAATGGAGTGCACCCATTTTTAGGGAAATTCCCAGAATTGCAAAAATGCGACTCAGCTTGGTGATGTTTGACCACATTGAACAACTCAGATCCCACTGGACAGATTTTCATGAAATTTAATATTTGAGTATTTGTCAAAAGTCTGTCAAGAAAACTCAAGTTTCATTTCAATCTTACATGAATAACAGGTACTTTACAAGAAGACCTATGTACATTTTGCTGAACTATTATTAGATTCAGAAATGTTTCAGAAAAAGCTGTAGAGAAAATAAAATCACACATTTCATGTTCAGTAGCTTTTTTCCAAAAATTATGCCATTTGTGAGACAACATGGAAAATATGGTACAGCCAGCTTGGCCACAGATGACAATGCAATACAGCCCACATGCTTCGTTATGTTGGATGGTACATAATGTAGTGCCTGTCATCAGAGTGGCTTATGGCCAGAGGAACTGAGATCTGTGTTTTGGCAAATGTGAGTTCCCACTTTAAAGTGAAGGAATTTGGGGTTTATCAGAGCCCTTAACAGAAATGGCAGTGTATGGGAAATAATGTTCTGACTTGCTAGAGGACACATCTCTGAAGTGGTGAGAAGAAGTGACGAAAGCATATTCTTCCTGGGAACTTGGGTGGAGGGGTCATAAGGATGTGAAATGGGGGAGAATTGGGAAGTTTCAGGTGACAAAGGTTTCAGTGGTCATTAAAAATGGGAGGTGAAGACAGTATCTCTCAGCAAGAGTATCTAATGTTATGAACACCAACCAAGGACTAAGAGGTAAGAATTTCCGCTAAACCCTGGTGTGTAAAAAGGCAAGTACAGGCAGCCCTTGACTTTCAAACATAAGTTCTCATCCCCAATCTGTCTTTCATACACCAAATTTGGACTTTTGTATACAGCAGAAATAAACATTTCAAGCTATCGCACAGCGACACTGTAAAGTTGAGTCTCACACTGCATTTTGTGCCTAACAAATGCCAGACAGGCCGATCCCAGTGGCCACGGTCTAATGCATGGGTCTGTGGCCACTCGATGGCGGGATTGTGGGTTCAAATCCCTCAGGGGAACGCAAGTCTGTCTCTTGTGAGTTTTGTTGGCCATCCCTATACAGACTTAAGAATTATGGAGAATATCGGCTCATGTAATGGCGCGAACGTTAACCATTTACCTTCCGACTGAATGAATAAATGTACCATAATTGTTGCTACAATTGTTTTGTTTGTTGCCCATGAACTGGAATTTTTAATGTACAGTTAAGCAGTGGGAAAAAAATCCCCACTTTATATGTCTATTGCTCAACTTTCGTACACGTGTTCAGGAGCGAGCAAACTGTGTATGAAAGCCAGTGACTGCCTGTAATCATGATCCCTGGGGACAGGAAGGATTGCTCAGTATGCACAAATTGAGAGGCTGGGACAAATGGATGTAGATAATTCAACCTCCTTCACTAAGTATTTCTACCATTCATGTAATATCTAGTGATTTGGCCACACTGCACATATTTATAGTCCAATATGTAACCACCAATGCACAAGAGCCTTGTACAAATGAGACCTCATCACGTGTGCTGTGTTGGTATTGATGGCACAGCTGCATTATAAACTCTGAACACTATGGACAATACAGTCGCGCAGCTTAAAGATAACACTGTCAATTCAAAATCTATATAAGATCAGAAACCAATGTCTGGGTACACTCAATGACAGTAGCATCCTGCTGCACAACAATGCCCAGTGTCATGTGGCCAAGAGAGGGGGTGACCAACTGAATACCATGCGGTGGGAGGTGTCCAAACATCCTGCATGGAACTGGACTCATCACCTTGTGATTTTCGTGTCTTTGGGTCATTAAACAAATCCCTCAATAGCCATACACCCATGTCAGATAGTGATGGACAAGAGGCCACCATACACTGATTTAGGCAGCCAAAGTAATTCTGTGCATGTGGGATATGCTGACTTCTGCATCAAAGAAAAAGCCTGTGGTGATTTTTTCCTAACTGCTGTTTACTATGCAAACTTGTGTTCTTCAACTGTTAAAATACTGAACTGATGCAGCACAATCTTTGTAAGTTTTTTTGGAGGAAGGAACCAAATTTTGTAATTTTTATAACTTACAAGAACAGTGTTATACTACGATGCCAGACTTTCTCATAAATTCTATCAAGTATCTCACAGTGTAGGACTTTTTGACAACATTACAATATTTTGTTTTCCACTAGGATAACAAGTACTTTATTCTTGCCTTTTATCAGAGTACAATAGAACTGTACAAAAATAGAAGTGTCCTGTAAGACCGCCTTTGGAATTACTCAAATAAACCTGAAAGATAAAACAGAAATATCACGTACAAACATTAAAACAAGTGAATCCAACACAGTTCTAACAATGGTGCATGAACCTTAATACTACAGTACCCTCATTAAAGCATGTCTTCATATTGTATTTATCAGTAGCTAATACATACTATACAATAATCACTGGGTACTTGAAAAAATACATTACTGCATACTACACAAAATAAGAAAGGCACTTAAGATAGTATTTTGGAGACAGAAGTAATGGTAACCGAGCAAACTATACAATGGGGAATTTCTGCAGCAGAATTATGCCTAAGAATAGTATCAGAATGTCATAGACAAATCCACTGGAGTGTAACATTTCCCACATATGTTGATGTAATTTATTAGCACATAAACCATAATACTAACCAAAGCCCATGTCATCGTCTGATTCTTCAGATTCTTCCTTCTTCTTGGCTTCTTCTTTCTTTTCAGCAGGTGCAGACTCTGTAACTGCTACAGTTACAGGAGCTAGAAATGTAACATGAAAACTGTAGCCACACTTGAAAAAATAATTACAATCTCATTTTGGAAATCAATGCCAACACTAAATTAACATTCACCTAATCAACATTAAAGCCAACCACTACAGACATTCCTATGACATTCATCCACCTTCAAACCTCAAACATCAGTCTCCTCCAAGTACCATGTTCAAGTAACGCTACAAAGTCCTTGGCTTTTCAAATAACCACTTTATGAAGAAATTAACCTACCAAAATTATGTCTCTGAAACCCAATCCAACCTGCATGCCCAGACACACCAAAAGATTCTGCTCATGTACCAATATTCACAGACATGCCCAAATCACGCTGCTCCCCAGTGTCTATTCATATCAATTTAATCAAACTTCTACCCTCAAAGTTAAGAGACCATGTTTCAAAGAAACTGATGTAACTATTGTTTCCATACTTCATCCCTCACACCTCACCACGAAATTAATAGCGCACAGCACTACGTATTTCTCAACATCAACCGTCTACTGAGCAGGTTGTATTTCTGTACAGTGGGGATATGGAAATAATTACGATTCCAAACAGAAATGCAGTCACTATAGTGCATGACAACAGAAAAAACCAATCTTACTTCAGCGTTATATAAGCGAAAACTAGGAACCACTAATTACCTCCTCCGGGAGCTGGTCCACTACCTCCAACACCTGAACCAACATTCGTAATTAAATCCTTGACATTGATACCTTCCAACGCCTTCGCAAACAGCCCTGGCCAATATGGCTCCACATCTACCGACGCAGCCTTAAGAATTGTTTGGATCTTCTCCCCCTGTAAGTAGGAAATAAAAAACATTGCATATATGCAACAACTAAACGGAAAATTTAACGCGTGACCATTCAACACACACTCCTATCCATCTTACCGTGATGGCTACATCGTCATCAGCCAAGATTAAAGCTGAATAAACGCACGCCAATTCTGCCTTTGAACCCATCTTACGTAAAATTCCACAGTACTTCGAAGGATGTTCAGACGTTATCGCACAACTCCCCGATTTGGGCTTAGCTTAAAAGAAGAAGCGCAACACGTACAATTCACATACCTCGCAACCGGATATACAATTGCACTCTGTGATATGATACTGCGCCCCACAAATCGCATAGTCTGTGCCCAGTTCCACACGGAAATGATGCTCAATGTCACGGAGGTTAGTTGGCACGGAATGCACCAGTAACAATATACCTTCCCCTTCCCAAAGACACAAAGTATCACTTCCCGTATGAATTATTGTAGGGACGAATGGGCGAATTGTATGACCAATTTCTTTCATGATGTTATGCATGTAAGACTATTAGTACGTTATCGATCTGATGTATTAATTTTAGGCCAGGAGAATGCGTAATCTCTAATCCGTGGGTTTTCCGGACGAGGCTTGGTTTAATTTGATTTACGGTCCGTGATCAGTGAGTACCACCGACCCGCTGAACCAGAAGTAGTAATCTGTGCCCATGAACAATATGTATTCCATGGTATGTATGAGCAGTGAGACCTGGCAATGTGGTGGTGTTGTTTTAATGTCGTTGGAATGTGTTAGATTTAAGTGAAATGTGAAAGTTGCCTGAAGAAGTGTTTAGATTAAGTAAACTTATATTTCTTAAGGAATTTGCAGATTTGTAGGTTTTGTGTTCAGTTAAGTGTAAAGAGAATACTCTATCGCAGAGTCAGTTACTTGAAGGTGGAAGGAAGAGTGGTGTGTAACCCCTTTCAGTGGCTTGGGTGATAACAAAGGGGTGTTTTTCGACATATCTGGTCACACGTCCCGGTTCCTTATTAAGCACATTAATGAGGTATTCTGTTTAATTGTAACAAAAAGAGCAAAATGTAGGCTTAGTTAATTCATCGTTGTTTTAATTGGTAAACAATAACTTTGCAAGATTTTGTGGGATAAACAACATTGCGTATGTTCCTCATAACAGATGTCGAAAGCAGCCAGCCCCACCCGGTTTTCCGGAGATCATGACCACTTCTATGATCCAAATTTTACAGTTGATATAAGTCAGAAAATGAGAGTGCCAAAGCGAATTAAAGTTGATGGAGAAAATGATGATGATCAGAGCAACGCTGGAAGTAACTGGAATACAGCGTTGCCAAGTGAGAAGTTTGACATGCATGTCCCTGATCGAATACTTGTTGCTGGTAAGAATTCTTTTAAAATTTGATGAAGTTTAATATGAGAACGTCTTTGAGATTGAAAAGTTATTAAACCTGCCAGTTAGTAGTAAAGAATGCATTCACCACAGTGGGATATGAGACAGAACAGGAGCCACTTATTTCCCAAATAATACACAGTGTTTTCAATTTTGCCTTTGCCAGCACTGAAAGGGCGCTATTTGCATAACAGAAACGAAACCTATGACCACTTATACTTGTTAACATGTCATGGAAACAAGGGTTTCAGCATGTGATGGTTATGAAGGGAAGGAATGTATCTGGGTATCATAGGAATAGTAAACACATTTGGTATGCATTTCTTGAGGTTCTCCTAATAAGGTGAAACCTAAAAGCCAAACCTGGTGGCACTCTAAAAGGCCAGCCTTGCTGGCATGGAGTTTTTTGACCCATTAATCTAGTTTTTGTCATGGGAAGGAACAGTAAGGCCTTACCTTTGCCAATTACATTTTGTAAAATACAGGGTAATTCATAAGTCCTTCCAGAACTTCCAAACTCTGCTGTGCAACAACCAAGACAGACACAGCAGAAAGGAGCATATCATTAGGTGGATAATCTCTCCAGTTTTTTTTTTCCGTGACGAGACATGGCGTGGACAGGGAATAAGACAGCATTCTGTGTCTTGGAATTTGCCAAAAACTGAGTCAATTTTGATGGTGCAGTGGATGTTTTGGACCATGTACCACACAGAACCATGTACGGATAAAACAATTAGTGAGTGGTACGTGAAATTCCAGCAGAGTGGCTGCCTGTGCACTGCGAAACGAACAGGCCGGCTGGGGCCATCTTCCGAGACTGTCGAGCATGTGCGAGAAACATTTGTCAGGAGCCCTCAGAAGTCAACACATTGCAAGAGCCAGGAATTCCAGATGCCTCAGTCAAGTGTTTGGCGCATTCTGCACAAATGTCTTCACGTGAGAGGATACTGGCTGCAGCTGTTGCAGGTGCTGAATCCCCAGGATCACAATCTTCATTTTCACTTCTGTGTAGATTTCCAACAGCGGCTAGAGGAAGACAGGTTTGCTGAGAAGCTGATTTTCAGTGATGAGGTGACATTCCATGTGTGTGTGGTAAGGTGAACCGTCACAACGTAATGCATTTGGGGCATGGAAAATCCTCATGCAGTGATGGAACACGTCCATGATTTGCCTAAAGTGAGTGTGTTTGTGCCATTTCCTCCTGCAAAGTATATGGACCTTTTTTCTTTGCGGAGCCAGCTGTTACCGGTATGAACTACCTGGACATGCAACTGTGGCTAATGCCACAATTACAGGAGATAGTGAGGACTTCATTTTCCAACAAGACAGAACCCCATCACACTTCCATTTTGACGTCCATGCTCACCTCAGTGCTAATCTTCCCGGTCGTCTTCTTACCTGGCCCTCACGGTTACCTGACCTAACCTCCTGTGACTTTTTATTGTGGGGTTACATCAAGGATCATGTGTACGTGCCCCCTATACCACGTGATTTACCACTGCTGCGACAAAGGATTGTGAAGGCAGTAGTTGCTATCGACAGCCAGATGTTGCATTGTGTGTGGCATGAATTTGATTACAAGGTTGACATCTGCTGCGTCACCAAGGGTGGACATATCGAGCACCTGTAAGGTAGGGCAGAAACTTGGAATGTCTCTCCCTTTGTTGACATGCTCCACTTCGGCGTGACCATCCCGGCTACTGTACCACAGATGTTGGAAATCCCGGAGGGACTTATGAATTACCCTGTGTATGTTGTGTACCTATCCCTAGAATGAAATGCCAGTCTACACTCAGTGGCTTTATGTAACTGAAATAAACCTGAAAGCCTAAATTGTTGTGGAATAGTTTGTGTTAAATGTATACTGAGAATACTGTACAGAGTCTCTGTTACTAAAATAAGACCACAAACTGCAAGAGAGCTGAATTAAGCCTAAAATGTTGAATTTTGGTTCTTTCATGTATCTCGAGCAATGTGACTTAAGTTTCCATGGATGTGTTGTGGTGGCATGCCACATTTAATGGGTTCTTAAACCTTCAGGATATGAAGAGTTCTGGAAAGAGTCATACATGTTGTACTTAATTACTATTTTCACTAATTTATGTTTGAGTAAAGAAATGATAGTGTTCCAAGATGTGGGTGAATTATTTATAAAAGTTATATGTAAAAAGAAGCAGGGCTCCTTTTCTGTTTTGATGTACCAAGATTTCTAAAGCTGGAACATAATGAACCTGTTGTAAATGACATTGTGATTGCTTAACAAGAGTACTGGGAATCACCTAGTCACTTAATTTGCTCTGTACATGCTATTTTTTATTAATCATTTGCAAAATTGTCATCCCATACTTGTATATGGTTATTACATTCTGTCTAAAATATTTGTATTAAGTGTGAGAAGGTAAATTTTTCCCTGTTCATGCTCATGCCATGAATGGGATAGATATGTGGCTCCAGTCATTCTTAACCTTGGCAAAGATTGAAAGTGGTAGTTAACTTTACACCCAAGAAAAATCCTGGTACCCACTGAATAGGAAGCTGTGGGCCCCTGAGCCATTCTGGACACTTTCCAGAAGATAAACTTCTTGACCCTGCCAGGATTCCCCCAGACCATCCAGCCTGTAGCATAGTTATTATATCCACTATGCTAACCTGGTTCCATTTGTGCAGTAAAATTCCTTTATAAAATTTTTTTTTTTTTTGTTGGTTCTTTCAGAGAATGTGCACGTCAGTTATTTTGATTTCACCTTAAAAAAACATAGCTTTTTCAATTGTAGGCTCCATCACAGGTTTTCCTTTCGTACTGACTGCTGTAAATAGCTCGTACAACACCTTGTCCAGTTGTGCTAATTTAGGCTCTTTCAGTGTCTGTTGCTTGACAAGGTCCTGCACCCTTTCACTTGGTGGTATAAACAATCATAATTGGTCCGTCTGTTTATCTACGTCATAGATAGTTGACAGTGTAATATTGTGTGAAGCCATAACCTCTTCAGGTTTCGCTAATTTCAAGACTCCTAATTATTTAAAGTTTCTGAGGAATTGTTAAAATTATGTCTCCTCTTGCTAGTAGTAAATTGTTGACTCATCTTTTGATCTTTCGGATCCATTATAGTAGCTCGAAGGCTCAAAATGTAACCCAAGGTAGCATCACAGAATTGGTACGGACATTGGATTCAAGTCTTGTGATTATTCTTTTGAAGTGCCAAGCTATTAGAGTGCTGGGTAAAAGGAATTGTTTTGTGTTAAGTGTTTATGTTACATTGATAACATAAAGCATTTGTTGTGCATCAAGTTGAGTGACTGTTCCTTGTATGTAAAGTCATGATGCAACAAATTATTAGCACTGTGGCCACATTTTGGAAACATCGTGTCTTAAAAATGTTGATTTTTAGCCTAACTTTGATGTGGCTCAAATCCGGGTAAGGTGAGGTGATAAGCTGTGAAAGCCTTGGTTTTAAATAAGTTACTAGATATGATGACATCCTCCATTAGAATGTTGAGGCTGCTACCATATCCCACTATTTTCATAACACATCGTCACTGCAACCAGTTTATACTGTCTGCAGTTATCAGAACAGCTTTTCAGTGTAAATAAATGGGGTTCCTTTTTTTTGGGGGTGAGATAAAATGAAAACTGTTCACTGCATACCTACTTTACATACAGTTTAACAGTTTGCTTCTAGTGATGAGTTACCCCTATGCATATCAACTGTTAGGAGAAATGGTCCAAAAGTAAATCATGTGTGGGAGAACAGCAGTCATACGTGGTTGGACAATTAAGTTCACGAACTTGCCACCGTGTGCTTGCCATGGCAGCACTGGACAAAAGCCTTAGTATGGTTTGATGACGCTGACATATCAGTGTTGCACAGCTGTGTTGTTGTTGTTGTTGTTGTTGATCTATGGCAGTCTCTTTCTGAGTGGCATCTATTACTGTCTGTGTGTGTTTTGGTGTGCCGCCACAAGAATGTTGGAGCTTGAATTAGAGCAGTAAACGAACATTAAATTTCTCGTTAAACTTGGAAAGAGTGGAAACAAAATCAGAGAGATGTAAGTGCAAGTTTGCGGGGATAATGCTATGAAGAAAACAGCAGTTTACAAGTGGGTGAATCATTTTTTCTGAGGGAAGAGAAAGTGTCACTTATGAAGAGAGATCAGGATGGCCAGCAACAAGAAGAACTGAAGAAAACATTGCAAAAATTCGTCAAATTGTGCGTGAAAATAGTCGGCTGACTGTCAGGAGCATAGCAGAGCAAGTGAACATCGACAGAGAAACAGTTAGAAAATCTTAATTGAAGATCTTGACATGAGGAAGTTGTGTGCGAAAATTGTCCCACAGGAGCTCACCGAAGAACAAAAGCAAAGAAAAGTCACTATTTGCCAAGAACTTTTGGAGAGGCAAGATGACATTTTGGGCCGTGTCATCACAGGTGATGAAACATGGGTCTACCAATACGACCCTGAAATGGACCGGCAAAGTGCACAATGGAGGACTGCCAATTCCCCATGACCAAATAATTCCGTTGGTCCAAATCAAGAGTCAAAATAATGTTGCTGACTTTTTTTGATATTAGAGGGATTGTTCATTATGAATTTGTACCAACTGGACAAACAGTCAACCAAGTTTACTATTTGGAAGTACTGGAAAGGCTGCATGATA
>Ga0136643_10003497_pt1 | contig 21198 bp, 14 predicted proteins | sample TergutLab28metaG_FD_96883 | JGI IMG/M metagenome (GOLD analysis project Ga0136643, IMG submission 96883) | Labiotermes labralis P1 segment gut microbial communities from Petit-Saut dam, French Guiana - Lab288 P1 (version 3) (version 3) | ecosystem: Host-associated > Arthropoda: Insects >...
CCCACCCAGACTCCTGTACAATGGGTACCGGGTCTTTCCCGGGGGTAAAGTGCGGTCGGGGCGTGCTGCTGACCACTCACCCCCTTTCTAGTGCCGCGGCCATGGAAGAGTAGAGCTATACCTCTACCCACCATCTGGGCCACACCGGGCCTGTAAAGGGAACATTTTACCTTTTTTATTAATCGCGTTTATCACAAAAATATCAAACCGTCACGACAGTTTGATGCTAGAAGTATTTACCTATGAAGAAATGCATCTTTAATTTTGTGAATATTTACCGACAGAGTGAATACAGTTAATTTTGGTCATCATATAAAGTATCAAATTTCCCGATTCCGCACAGTTCAGAGGAATATATCACGTGCCGTGGACTCCGGGTTCCGAAGTCGTGAAAAAGATTCAGATATATACAACCAGTGATTAAATGACGGATAATACTGTGATAAGGTGACGGACATGAAAAAAATAAGGAGAATTCCGGCCATATAATAAACAATGCAGAAAAATGAAGCACGAAAGACTGCGTATTCCCTTTTGAACATAATTTTTTCTCACATACCGCAGGAATCTTGATCACACAACTGTGACGTCAAGTGACAAAGAATTATGCAGCGACGATAAGCAACGTGTATTCATGGCTCCGAGTCGCTTCACGCAATTAATGCCCGAGACGAATTCCCCTGGTCTTGTTAATCATGTTCCTTTTAACTTTGTGTCATTCACCTCACTGACATCCATGACCGTACAATCTGCACAACTAATCATGACACGGCCGTCATAATCTTAAACGGTTGACATTGCGAGACGACGACACATCCTCACTTATTTTTCTAAAATAAACCATGTGCCACCTATTGCATGGCCGGGTCAAAGAAACGGGGAGTGAATAACGTAAAGAAGGCAGGCAATATACGTACAACGTATCGTTCTTGCGCGTTCTCGTTAACCATTGTTGCAGTGAAAAGCAATAAGTATTGCATATTCTGAGTGTGTGTTTGTAGCCTTAGGTATCCGGCATGCAATGCGCACGCGTCTTATTATCATCTGTGGACTACTCGGATTTACATTATTGTTCTACATTATCTCATAAACGGCACGATCTTCGGGGGGAGGGGGGACATGAACATGAAAAATATTTTTTGATTTTCCCTACAAATTTGTCTGGAACATCTCATTCCACGGAGAATCTAGCAAGATATCTTACATTTACATAGATATTCATGTAAACTACATGTTATTCGTCACATTAATATGCATCTTGAATTTTCTCTACGATTTTCGAAAAAAAAACTCAAATATCTAATTTCATGAAAATCTGACCAGTGGGAACCGAGTTGTTCTATGCTGACGGGCAGACATGACGAAGCTTATAGTCACTTTTCGCAGTTTTCCGACAAGCGCCTGATAAGGTTCTTCATTCTTCCACAGAATTATTTTACCTGTATGCTTCTGTTCAGATTTTAAACATTTCGCGCAATACTGTGGATCGTCATCATGGAGCGGCGGGTGGGGTGGGGGGGGGGACATTGAGATATACGAGTCAGTCTAACTCAGTTTTATATAATTTAATTAAAATTATGGTTTTGGGGTTGTAACTTGGTACAATGAACGGAATGATGATAGTTGATTAACTTCTTTTGAACAGAGCCCCTATTTAGAAGCAAACAGTGTCTCAGTGGTTAAAGATATTATTCTCTTTTCGTGGAAACCACTGGTTCATTTCTACGTTCACAAACCACCACCACAGGTCTCTATCGTCTGCCACATGAATGAAGCCCACCCCTTCATACATTACGTCTTAAAACCCACTTTAACATCAACCTTTCACATGCATAAATATCTCAGAGGGCTTCTTCCCTTCAGGCTTCAAGACAAAATATGTACTCATTTCCGATCTCTCTGTCTTACAAGTCCCAAGCTGGCGAGCAGGACAAATCATGACAGTAATCATTCAATTTTCTCCATCCTCTACTCATATACTTCCTTTATGTCCTAATATTCTCCACATTCAATCCTCTTTATCTACTACGTTTCATGCTCATGCAAAATGACAAGTAACGTTATTACTAAGTGCGTCGTAATTTTTACGTTTTTAGATATGAGAAGACAACAGAAATTCCAGACTGAATGGTAACAAGAAGCCTGTTTCTACGTCATTCGTTTGTTAAGATCAGATCTGGCATTAAAATTCACATGTAAGCTTTCAAGTTGATTGCAGTACTAACAAAAAAAAAATAGCCACCACATCACAGTAAATCATATAAAAACAGTAATCTTAATGCAAAATTAACTTGTTTCGACCATACACGGTCACCCACAAGGGGCAAATTTCAAACATCAGAACACTCAAAGACTGAGTGGCATATATTAGCACAGTTCTGCGTAATCATCTTCATTGCATTGTCTTTCATCAATTCTTAGTTATCATGATTTTAAATACGAAGGCTACTGAAAATTTAACTAAGCTACGAGAACAAACTTCAAAGTGGCCATTTTCTCCAAACTTCTAAGCGGCCATTTTCTCCAAACTTCAAAGCGGTCATTTTCTCCAGACTTCAAAGCGGTAATTTTCTCCAAAATTCAAAGAGACCATTTTCTCCAAATTCCGCAAAATTTCATATTTTGTCAAGCTATTGTACCGATCGCTAGAGTGCTGTTTATAGGTTTCAATGACCGTGATTCAGCTCCAAGTGTTACTTAGCAGCCTATAAGATGAGGGGACAATTACTCCGAACAAGAAGGAAGCACTAGTAGTCTAGTGAAGACGCTGTGGCAATAATCCGCTAGAAGATGGAAATAAAAGAGGCACGCCGAAAGCGGGATCTGAATTCAAAGGAGAATCCAAGATCCTTTTCACTTACCATTCTCCTTATTTCCTACAGAGTCACGAATAATCAGAGAGGATGGATCTATTTAAAACACATCAATCAATCAACATTTAACCGCATGGACCCACAAACTTCGATCTACTTAACGAGCTGAATTGACAGAGCGGCATCTCAGATCTAATGGCCCTCTGTCTGTAACTTCAGAGCAAGTCCATTCGGTTGAAGTGAATGAGTTGTAACAGGAAGAAAGGGAAAGCTTCTAGACAAAATCCTACTCACTGCTGAAGTCACAAAACTGGACATGAAACATTCAGATGTCTGATCAAACCACAAACACGAAACAGATTCAGAATTTACACGCTTCTTGTGTAATGTATATTATTGTTCTATACTATAGGTTCTAAAGATATGAGTATGGTGCAAGAATAATTTCTCCGTATATGAATATAAGACATACAGAACGCAATAGTGGCAGAAGGTCGAGCGTGTGTTCTGTCACACACACACACACACACACGCACGCACCCTTGACGGTACCTGTTCCCAGTCTGGGACACACTGTAGCTAGCCGTCTACGTATCGGATCTAGAGAGTGGTTCCGATAGGCAGGTGCGTAATCTAACCACACGGAGCAGAAAGACTGTCATATTTCCTGCACTACTTTAAGCAGGCAACACGATAATATACACTTCGATATGGTGACCGAGAAAATATGGTCGCTTGCCATTCTTTGATATAAATATTTTCAGAGTAGCAGATGGCTCCTTCGGTCGCCACAGCTGATCAGACAACCGTAAGGCTGCCGCAAGCCAGAAACCTTTCTGCCCTTCATCCAAAACACTGCCAACCGCATCAGCAGAGTGCTGATGAAAAACATCAAGACAGCAGATGTAAACTCCGGAAATTCACCAGGCTGTTTCTTCTCTTCAAAGACGAGCCGGGTCTTCAATTCTGGGGCACATTTGAGTACAGAATCCCCTGAGAATGAGGCGGAGTGTACGTGGGACAAACTGTGCATCGATCGAAAAAAGTTTAAGGAACACAACTTGGCTGTACAAAGCCGTGAATCGGTTTGGCGGAAAACAATCGTCTCGGCCGTCGGGTCGTTCTAACTCCAATATCCTGAACAGAAAGCCCAGACGCAGGGACAGGATGACAGTTAAAAAAAAAAAAAATATCAAGCTGCACCACAACACGAACCAGGAAGACGAATTCTTGCTGAATGCATCGTGGACGGGCCTAATCCTTTCCTTACAACGAAGAAGGCAGCAGGCTTTCTCCAAGCACGTAATGGTATTGCCATCATTAAGAAAGTTTCGTTGTATACCACTACCCAGTGCATCTTAATCGCAGGCACAGAAGAAGCTACAGCATCCGGCCACATTATTTCCACATATCCCACCGGTGATGCCCGAAAAAATTCACCGTCCAAGGAAATCCTTAATCCAACTGGCTCGAGACCATCCTAACCTTCTCCCCTCCTTAGTATCTGTTATTGGCCAAACACCGTCGAACTGTGCTAGTGACTGGTACATTTCTTCGTCAGTATCAATTCAGCAACCACTTGAACCAATTCTGTCTACCTAAATATGGAGGTAGTTTGTTCCTCTGAAACGCCGAGGCACTTACATAAAACACTGTGCAGAATCCAAAAGAAGACCTTCATTTGATTACACACAGAAAATCTGAAATCTGCACGGTGCCAAGCCTGGTTCAAAATAATACCACTAGAAAGACATATAAGACTTTTCGAATCATCTCGAGCCATTCTCTTTGCATCCAATGCACGTGACATAGTCATAAAATGACCAACTATGAGACACAGCTATGATATTACTAGAGCGTTGCGAATTAACGGCTGAGTTACGAGGGTACTGCACGTGCATGTAATGTTGTTAGTTGAGAAACTGTTGACTGAATGAACCAGGAAAAATGTGTGCGCTCCCTGATGACGGGCCAGTGAGGCCCGAAATATGTAGGAGTTGTTGTGTTGTAATACTGTGGCTTTAAAAAATTGTGTACAATCATTGCTTCGAATTGCAGTAACCGATTTTTAATGCATGGAATGGAAAATGTAACATTCAAGTCTCTAGCTTCTCTGTGCAAATTCCGAGGCTTGGATCTTTGGGTCTTCCAATTATAAAAACACATTAAACTTGTCTAACACAAACTGCACACATTTTAGACCTATAATTCTCTCCAATAAATGGCTAAAAAATCGTGAAAACCACAAGAGAAAGCAAACAATAGTAACCCCGACAAGCTAATCTGTAGGCCAATATAAGGCAGGAACATATGATGCGGGGCTAATTTCTTCAGTGTTACAGGTTTCGCTTTATGAATTTTTCAAGTCTCCGGGATATTCTTGTTTATACGTTAATTCGTTAAGCATGATGAAAATATCACGAATGCGAATCAACTAAACTGAATTTAAAATAACACAGTTTGATTATCGCTAAGGTCCCGCATAAAACGTCAACACCTGTCAATCCTTGTGGGGCCGTAGTTCGATACGTCGTACAGTCATGTTAGAAATGTATAATACGAGCATAAAAAGGCGTCGAGGTACTTCGGTTTTTTACTAAGAGTAATTCTTGGCAGAAAGTCAGGCTGTCAAATAAAATTTCTAATACGTCCGTCGATCATAAAGATTTTCTGCACTTGAAAGCCATTTGAACCACTGACAAATTCGTACGTGTGTCAGCACATGAGCTCACAGAATAAGCTCTGAAGGCAAAACGCAGCCAACGAAGCAGACACTTGAGTGACGGTAAAAATTAAGGAGCAAAACATAACGGCCTTCGTCCGTCGATATTTCAAATGTGGTCGTAAACTGCGAACACTCTCGTAAAAAGGAAGCTTAATTATAAATAACGCCATAAATATTTCTTAACGTTTTTAGTGCCAAATCATAACTGCAAAACATCCACTCCTTAACAGGGAATAATACTTGAGGTCCACCGGCTGTGTTTCAGCGATGCCAACAGGATAAGCCAGTCAACAGAAAAGGAACAAAGTACAAGTAACTTACAAACAATATTACTTCAAAAAATTTTAGAAATATTTCATGTTTCCGCAAGAGTAAACAACAATCATTCAGGCCATCTTCCCCTACACAATACAGCCGATGGCCGGGCGAGAAAATTCCTGAATTCCTCAAGACAAGAATCTTTACCCTACACGTTACATGACCATGCATTAGTGAGACTTTAGTTTCTTCCGCGGAAGGTTTGTAAGCTTACAGTTTATCCAGTAACATGTGACGCTCGCTACACATATCTGTGATGGATACATTCACTCTTGAGACTTAAAGAAAAGAACTTTTAAATCCTATTTCTAAATTATCCACAACTTTCCCTCTGCAAAGCAGTCGTTCTCTTTGAAATACTTGTGTACCTTCAAGCCGAACCCAATAGCAGAATCACTAACGGCTCTCAGGGATATCAGACGTGTAATGCCTAGTTCGGTAACTCCATTGTGCACCATTAAGTTCTCTTCAAATATTAACGTTTTCTGCAATGTCATCGCATTTTTGAACGAAAAAGTGTCAATATTTGTATACGAGAGGAACGTCAATGTTAACTAATGTGGAGAACCATGTTCCACACCAAGGGAAATAAAAAAGTCTGAGACCTAGTCAACAGCTGGACTTGCCTCCAAATTGGTACGGAGTAGCTGATACACTCTTATGACGGACGGTAAGAGTTTAAACGATGCAGACATAATTGTGTTTCGTTTGTGAGAAATTCATCCACGTTTCTGCGGGGTTTCTTCTGTATATCCATGGATTCTGAATTAAGTTCTACACGGTGGCTGTTCAAGCGTACTCGAGAACTTTATGACTTCACTTTGGGCCGTGTTTACATTCCGTTGACTTTCCAGTCCATGGCACATGACCTACCTGACAGTGTAACGACGACTGTTTAGTACTATTTCACGGACATTGCTAAGATTGCTCCGTTTATTCGAACCCTTTCCTAAGGTTTATTCATATGAACAAGGCAAGATAATCCGATAATTTAAATAGAATGGACTTATCAAAATACCTGTGCTATTTCAAAAAAGGCAGAAAATTGACGGAGCTGAGTTGAGTAGTCCCGTTTTCATTAGACGCTTTCGTAAAATTACGGAAAGCAACTATTAGCTTCGTCATGTCTGCCTGTCCGTCCGTCCGTCCGTCCGTCCGTCAGTCCGCAAGGAACAATTCGGACGGATTTTCAAGAAATTTTGTATTTGGGAATATTTCCGTAATCTTTCGAGAAAATCCAAGTTTTATTAAAATCTGACAAGAATATCGGGCACTTTAAGACGTATGTACATTTATGATGATAAAAAAGGTAAAGTGTTCCCGTTACAGGTCCGGTGTGGTCCAGAGGGTGGGTAGAGGTATAGCTCTACTCTCCCAATGACCGCGGCACTAGAAGGGGGTGAGTGGTCAGCAGCACGCCCCGGCCGCACTTTACCCCGGGAAAGACCCTGTACCCATTTTTCAGGAAGCTGGATGGGACCCAGGGCCGGTCTGGAAGGGCGGAAAATCTCGTGCCCACTGGGATTCGATCCCGGACCGTCCAGTCCGTAGTCAGTCGCTATACCGACTGAACTACCGGGCCCACACATTTATAATGCTGTTTATTGTCCGTCTTATACAACAATGTGATGTAAAGTTAAGTTATATACAATTAATGTAGCTATATGTTTCAACCCCTTGGGGTCATCCTCTGGCTTATAAAATTTGAAACGTACAAGGTATTTCTGAAGTAGTTACCTCCGGGATCCCGCGGTATTACAGTAAGTTAGTTATAAAATATATGTTAAAATGGTTAAAATACAGGTGAAGAACTTATAATCGTGGTGAACACGTGGATCTATGTTGTATACATGTGACTGTTGTTAGTGTACCTTATGGAAGTGCCATGATGTTATGGTCGTGGATTGGGGACCTCACGATGTATCAGAGGCCTTTTATCGTATGTGAATGGTGTGTGCCCTCGTTTGTAGGGAGCTCGAACTGACTGTTTGGGTGATGTGACGTCCTTGTGAGGTAAATGTTCGATGTCATCCAGATGTCCGTGGTTTTAACGCGGCGCTCTGTGGTGCTTATTATAGCGAGCAACGGTGTGGGTGCGCTGTCCCAGATCTTGAGTGGCGTGTGATAGGAGGCGGCTTCTTGTGTTGTCGAGTAAACAGATCAGTGCTGGTGCGACGTCTTTTTGGCGATGACGTGTGGGATTTCCAGGAAGTGAGGTTGATTGATGCGGTTGTGTTTTCACCTGTATTTTAACCATTTTTAACATATACTTTATAACTGACTTACTGTAATACCGCGGGATCCCGCAGGTAATTACTTCAGAAGTACCTTGTATGTTTCAAATTTTATAAGCCTGAGGATGACCCCAGGGGGTTGAAACATGTAGCTACATTAATTGTTTACAGCTTAACTTTACATCACATTGTTGTGTAAGGCGGACAACAAACAACATTACTACTTTAGCACAACGGGATGGATAACCCACAATTTAGAATCCACACATTTATGATAATATCTAGCCGAATTCTTCTTAAAATGAGAAACGGAGAGACACTCACAGCACATATTTTACGTTACGTAAGTTTTTTCCCCTCTAAAATCGTGCCGTTTATAAAATAATGTGGAAGAATACGGTATAGACTGACAGGCCGCAGATGACAATATAATAAGATGCAAGAGCTTTGCTGCTGAGTAACTAAGGCTACAGACACACAATCAGAATACACAATGCCTTGTTTTTCTAAGGCAACTTTGGTTACTTGAACGTGGCAAAATGCCACGTTGTGCGTATATCGCCCGTCTTGTTTAACACTTGGTTACATAAACTGACGGCAATTGCTCACAATGAATCACCTGCAACTCTAACGCATATGTACGGTGTATAACCATATGGAAACGGGCAGCGAGCTATACGCGCTGACCGCTTTGTCCCGGGGCATGATCCTGCGACATGCATTGAAAGAAGGACCAAAAGAATTCCAGAGATAGTTTGAACGTTTGGAGAGAATAAGATGTTTGTCCTGTTGCAAATCAAACAACGAATCGTCGGTCGTCCATGCTGTAGCTTAACCCCTACGTGTATATCGCGTACAGCAACCGTAGTTACTTGTACTGTACCTCGCTCACCCCGGCTTGCTCCATGCGGCAGGTGAAACTTCTTACGGGATACGGGGGTGGTTCATCGGATCTTATATAGCTTTCACTATGTGTTTATTTATTTATTTGTATTTGTATTTGAGGTGTGAAGTATACTCTTATCCAGTCAAGTAAACAAAAATTATATTGTACCAAAAGAAAACACAACCGTCACTTCTCTCCAGAACTAGCAATCTTTCGTCATCGGAGATCACACTATACACCACCTTACACGTGCCGCTCTCTTACTCGAATGCTGGGGTCAGTCCCCAATTCCGTTGACTGCCGCTAACCGTTTTCCTCGTTTAAAGCTCTCTGTACACAACCCCACCTACCAATCATCAACGGTTTCTTGAATGTGCGTTGACAGATTAAATTTAAGCCGGACGGTGCTGAACTTCCCGTAACTGACGCCAGTAATCGCTTTCTCTGTTATACCAAAAATGTGAAAGTGTGAAGATGATCTGAGAGCCCCGGGTCGCAAATTTGTGAATGTGTTTCGAAGTTCCATATGCCACTTTAGAACAAGAGCGATGGAAACCTCATTCGAAGACCATGGGAGTGAAGAAATACTACACGAACTTGAACCAGAAGCAAACCGTGAAATCGCTACAGTCTAGACTCGCCCACGAACGCGGAGCTCAGAGGGGTGGTAGATCCCCTACAGAGTGCAGCGGCCCCAGTCCTGCTGTGATTCATACAAGGATGCTGCGCTGGACTGCTAATTATTGCCGGATACGCCACAGATAAAGATCCGATTCCCTGATTTCTGTGCTGGAGAGCCACTTCATCATGATCAGATCAATCGCACGGCCCGACATTCAGGCCCGTCCAAAAACTTACGTATAGTGCTGTAACACTGTGCTTGAGCTTCACCTTTGGTTTTTACACACGATATGCAGGACTTTACCGCCAGTACGGCGTCTCATTATATGTACCAATTTCGTGATTAACAATTTTACACTGTACATTCAAAGTGACATATTGCTTTCTTGCACCAAACTGTGAGTGTTCGATTATTCTGTGCACTCAAACTGCTTTCCACAAAATTCCGTAAATAAGACAGCAGACTATTGGGACCAATACTCCGAAAAAAGAAATATCTGATTGGATTAAACCACTTTTTTACAACAGATGCACAAATATATAATTCGTAGATAAAATTAGAATTGTTATAAAATATTTAAAAATATTTGGAATTGCTCCAACATATTTCGGATCACAAGGGATCCATCATCAGGGAGCTCTATACAGTGCTTGGTTAAAATTACAGTAATGGTTCTATCTTGTACTTTGGTATGGACGTAGTCGGTGTTATGACAGCATATTTGACCGTGGTGCGTGGGAGTACTGCACAGTTTAGAGATGCACTGTGAGACTGTGCAGTACACACATACACACACACACACACACACACCACGGGTAATTATGCTGCCGTAACACCGATTACGTCCATATCAACGGACACAATAGAACCATTACCGTAATTTTAGCCAAGCACTGTATAGAGCTCCCTGATGATGGATCTTCTGTGATCCGAAACATGTTGGAGCAATTCCAAATATTTTAATTATTTTATAATAATTCTAATTGTATCTACGAATTATATATTTGTGCATCTGTTGTATAAAAAATGTTTTAATCATCACTGATGCACGGTACAAACATGAAGATCTGAATTTAAGAGCTGAAACTAAATAAGAAAAGCAAGCTGTCTCCAAATTTTCCTTCAAATTCGCCACACTGATTTAACCACACGAACACTTCCCTTGTCTTATACAAGTCGCTTTTATGCAATAATATCTTCTAAAGTTAGGTCCTTGGTACTTGCGTTCGAATGCGACTAAAATGAGAGAAAAGCGACTGGGAGTAACAAGAAAAACTTGTGATGTAAAGAGAAGAATTATGTAGTAGGCCTGTAAGTATATAACAGACGAAACCTCTTAAACGGAATCTGTACGTAATGGATGCCTCCTTCTTGAGGTTACAAAAAGAAGAATGGGCTACCCTAAATATGGATGCCGAAAGCTCCAAAACATCGGTAATTAATCACCAATTAACACAGCACATCACACAATATTCTACAACTTCCTTTTTTGACGTTCAGGTGACCGTACATCGTAATAAATTCTTATAATAAAACCAACTAGATGCACTAATTTCTCAAATTTATTTTTGGTATAAAAATCTACATGTTTCGGACAGTTCCTCTGTCCATCATCAGTTTTTCGCTGTACCCACAGCAATGGTATACGTCATACAGGTTTGCTGACAGCTTGCGAGCAGTATCCCGATGATGGACAGAGGAAATGTCCCAAACATGTTGTTTTATTCCAAAAATAAATTTGAGAAATTAATGCTTCTAGTTGGTTTTGTTATAAGAATCTACAAATTCCATTGCCATTATCGTAAAACACAAACGCAAATCAGGATTGCTTACCGTGGCAAAGACCGGGAAGCATGATTTAGAATAGACATAGACCAAGCGAACCGCTTGTCTAAGTTACTCGTAAAGACTTCAACAAGAAACAGTCATGGAATTAACCAATTGTAAGTCATGAAATTAGCTAGTTTGACGTCACGGAATTAACCATTTTCAGAGTTGTGGAACTGACTCCTTGGAAGTCATGGAACTAGGTAGTTGGAAGCCATAAAATTCTCCAGCTGCAACTCGTGGAATTGACTATATGGAAGTCATGGAATTAGCTAGTTTGGACCCAATGTAAAAAGAGAAATTCCCATTCCGATATCGTAAAAAAAATAACACTTGCGCAGTCACCCTAGTAACACTTAAAATATGTATAAATTCTCCACACTCAAATTGCAAATAGTCTGCGTTAAAATATCTATCATAACAAATTTCCAGAAATAAAAAATATTTCCCGTGATCACAAAGCAAATTTCAGTTTCGGGAGACAAGTAAGTCTGTCCAAGAGAGTGCATACACGTATTCACCGAACTAATAAGTGACGATGATAATGTTTATTATTATTATTATTATTATTATTATTATTATACTTCCGGGTCGAACAATGAACTCCGCTAACTCTACTCCGCCACAAAGAAGTGTTTTCGTACGGTGGTCCCCAGAAACACGTAAAAGGCCTGAATTCAATAGATTATTTTTATATTATTATTATTGCCATCATCATCATCATTATGGTCCCCACATAATTATACATGTCCGCCAATGTGTAGGCTCTAAATTATTAAGCATTTTTGTTGTGGACAGCGAATATGGTGACGGCAAGGCCTCTAACAAAATGAGCTTCCAAGCAAGTCACCTGAACATTTGTCAGTACCTACCAACATTACCCAAGGGAACAGAGACAGTGTGCGTTGCCTCATGGGGCGGCCAGAAAGTATTCTTAGTGTAAAACATCACCATTTTGATGGTCCCCTAGATCCTCAATTAGTGGATGAATAGCGTAAACATAAATCTTTTTAAATCAACCGAAGAAAGTACACTAAACTTCCCAGTATTAGTCGGTTATGTGACTGGCATGACACATCGACAGGGACAAGAAAGACAGCGTCACAATAACAGTAATAACGACGGTGACATGATTGATAACTACAGTGTTCCGTGTGTGCCATTTATGTTCTGTTGGCAGCTGCATCGAATGGGAAGGCAGCGATAGTGGTGGGCATGTACATCACGTTCCTTTGGGGAGAACACGAGATCCAAAAGGAACTAATCAAGCTGCGCCAGCCACCTGTGGATAGCAAGGAACTCCCTTCTATCGATTGTATTAAAATACCTTCCAACAAGAACATGCGCAAGCCTATAGGAACACAGAAACTTCGATACCCATAAAAACCATGATGTCACGTTGTGATTCCTGCGTCACTGAACGATGCTGCTTCAGTTGACTAATCAATGTAGCAGCTAATGAAAGATGTTCAATGCATATAAAAAGGAAAGTAACAGGCCGTGAAGGCCCAGACGGAGAGTAGGGGTATAGATCTACTCTTTCCTTAACCTCGGCGCTAAACTGGGGTTATTTGTCAACGCCACGCCCCGGCCGCTTTACAACCGGGGAAGAGAGCCGGTACCCATTGTACAGGAGGCTGGGTGGGCCTCAGGGACGTTCTAGGCGGGTACGAAAGAACTCACTCCCTACCGGGTTTCGAACCAAAGATCGTCCAGTCTGTAGCGAGTCGGTATACCGACTAAGATATCCCGGCCACCGAGATTTTACCGCACAAAAGAATGGCAAGTACGTAGTCAATATGTTGAAAATGTTATAGAATGATTACATACCACAACTTAATTTCACAGACTTGTTGAATATTCCATAAGATAAAGTTCGCACTGTACAATAATTCATAAATGTTAATCCATGTTGATGTTTGTTTGACCGTGCATCATTGTGATAACTGAAGAATAAAAACCAACTAGATGCCACTTACTATTTTATTTTATTGTACTTCTTATCGGCTTAACATGTTTCGGACACTACCATGCCCATCATCAGGAGCTCGCGACTATAATGTTGATTACCACATTGGTCGTTTCGTTCTTGGTTTGCTGTATATTGGAGGTTAGGTGTGGTTATGCTGGAGTAGTGTCCGGGTTGCAGGCTAAAGAAACGACCATGTGGTAATCAACATTATAGTCGCGAGTTTCTGATGATGAGCACAGTAGTGCCCGAAACATGTTCAGCCTGTAAGAAGTATAATAAAATAATAAGTGGCATCTAGTTTTTACTCCTCAGTTAATTCACTTGTCTATGACTGACATATTTGGATATCTGGGTATCGTGTAAATTTGGAATGGCATGTTTAATTTTAGCCGTATTTTTACTTGTATAGGTACAGTGATTTTAATCCCCCTCCCCTCCCCTCCCCTCCCCCCCCACACACCAGTATATTTCACAAATTTACACAGTGGAATAACTGTTCCCTGAAATCTGCTCTATAGCACAGACCATAAATGTATCAAAAGAGAAGATTTACAGTCTAATTTACATAACGTATGAGCGCACAGCAGCAAGTGAAGTTGGCCTAATTTTCCATGCTGGGTATCACATAGTTCGAGTCAAGAATTATAAAGCTTTTATTAAATTAAGAAACTGAGCCTTGCAAGTAAATTTCTACTTCAAGACAGAATCTTCGGTCAAAAGTTCACGACAAAAAGTTGTGGCTGCTTCTAGCTGTGTCCCTTCTCCCTTTGCTCTTTTTGAGGAGACAACCTATTGAATCTAGCGGTATAATAGTATAAGAAAATATATCGAATATAACATTAGATACAACACACGTACGTAAATGGCTGTCATTGTTTACTGTTACACGCTACAAAGGCTACATGGCTGAGAGCTGTTCAACGAAACTGTATCAGATGCTCAGCATCACCAACTGCTGCAGCGTGATGACAATAGCAGAAGCACATCAGCTGATACAGTTCATACCAGCGCCATGCTTATTAACCGTTAACATGCAACAAATGTCTATAAAGAAGCTGTAGATAGGCTCTCTGTATGCTGTGTCTCCGTGCATAATATAACTAGCCCAATGATTAATAAGATATTCCCATTAAACTGGAAACTTAGATAAACAATGTTAACGACTGTAGAAGTGAGGTAAGTGGTCAGCTTCACGCCTATGCAGCTTTACCTCTGAGGAGAAGGGTTCCGGATATCCCTTCGTAGAAAATTGTGTGCGCCCCAGAAGTGGTCTGGACGCCCTGCAGGAAAAGAAACATCTCTTGACCCCGATGGGAATCGTGTTTCAAGTCCATAATCTAGTCATTGTACCGACTATGCTACACGCTTCTCCGAATTATTCTTAGAACTAGAAATATTTCAGGCAAAATTTGTACCGAAAATAATTACATTATATGTTCAATAAATTTTATTTTTTTCGAAAATAGTACCTTCTATGTGGTAATGTGGAACAATGTGGTGCAGCCAGACAGGCCACAGATGACAATAGGGCGCATGCAATTTGCATGCTGGATAACTAATGGTACAGACACACACTCAAAATATGTAACACTTGAAATAAAGTGAAATGCCAACTTGATGCAACTAGGTAATTTTATTGATGTATTCTTAGCTCGACATGTTTCGGGTACATACGGCCATCATCAGGAGCATTAGACGTTGAGATGCAGCATATGGTTTTCTGCACCGAGTTTTTGGATGGGTGGTGGTCTTGAGAACCGCTGCGTAGGTCGTGTGTACGGTGCGGATGGTGCCGTGCGAGTCGCCGTGCCGAATGTTAAGTTACGAACGATTCGGAGAAGAGGAAGTGCCTTCATCTTCAACATCGAACAGTCCGAATGTATACTGCCCACTCACTTCAGAAAGACACATATCTCAAAAATGCAACCAACTTCACGCGCATGCGATATGCAAGGGTTATAACAGTTCCACGACACGAAAAAATACTTCAATGAAAACAAAATTCTATTAACGAAAAGAGGATAAATGCACTGAACCTGTGTCTAATGAATATAAAAACACAAAGTTAAATAAAATATTTCACTTTCAAGGAAATCTTATTACCAGGGTTGGCCAGCTACACCAGCTTCGCGACCCACGTTCTAGGAGCGAGCGTGGGCAACAGTACTGTCTTTATTAGTCAATTCAAACGAAAGGTAGCAACAACGCCGGCTGCCTGAGTAAATCCAGCCAACGCAAGTCCCACGAACGATGAGTGCGAGCCGCGTGCGGTTCGAGAACCGCGTTGTGGTCATCCCTGTTTTATATAAATTTCTTCTTAGTCATTAAGCGAAGAAAAACGCGCCAGGTTCTGGTTGAAATATGTTAAAACAACAACAGATCACCATGAGTAGGTGGTTGGTTACCACGAAAGTACATGGCGCCGGCTAACTAAATGTCGTTTTCCCAGAAATAAAACGTCAAGGGCTTTCCCACTACAGAAGTTACAGAATGGCAAATGTACGTTGCAGATGTCACGTAATTTCTCTGTCACGCTTGAAACCTTCAATAAACTTAAATAACGTATAAAACATGACATAGTCTGGGAAGTTTTGAAATGTGGCGGTGGAGAAGGATGGAGAGATCAGAGGACCGAACATGTGAGAAATGTACAAGTATTACGTATAGTCAAGGATGAAAGACATACCCTACCTGCAGTAAAAAGAAGGAATGCTAACTGGATTGGTCGCATCTTGCAAAGGAACTGCCATCTGAAACACGTTATTGAAGGAAAGATGGAAAAAATAACAGCGGTGAAATCTGGGTATCAGAGAAGCAGAAAATTGCGTAACTGTTACGAGTAGGTGCTCCAGACAGACTACGCAGCGGTAGGCATTTACATATTCTGTCTACTGTATAAGGAGACGCGTTCGACTTGCTTAGCGTAACCAGTCCTTACTTATGAATACTGCAAGGCAATAACATAAAGGCAACTGTACTGGGAACGACAAGAACTAACTCACTAACCTGACCCACGTCAGGGCAGTAGGACTACCTCAAAGTGAAACACAGCTGCCTCCTTCGACAGACTTCCCGAATCTGTAGGTATCCGACAGTTTGACACTGCACGGTACGAGTTACTCGCGGCGTAGTCAAATAAACCAAAAAAAAAAATAACAAATAAATAAATAAACAAAACAAATTCACCGAACCTCTCATTCCATGATTATCAAGAGCACTTTCCGTAAGTGTAAAGAATATTTATTAACTGCAATCGGGTTGTCACCCGGTGGCAGTGGTTATTTTACATGTATACAAAACATAAAATTGGTTAATACGAAATTTAAGTCGGGTGGGCTACATGAGAAGCATGTAGTGGCAACTTGGAATCTTGGGAACCATCTCAGCATTTGCTTATAGACACAAGGAAACCAAGAAAAACCTGTGTCGAGGTTGCCGGTAGCAGGACCTTCCGTACAGGACGAGCATAATCTGACCACTCACCTCCATACAGCGCCCTAAGTTAACTACGTGGAGCTTTACCTCCACTGCTCCATACATGTTCACGGTATAGTGTTTAATCAAAAATATGGCAATAACTATCTTAACCACGTGACTGCTCTGCTACCAATAGTTAAACTGAGAGATATGGTGGAGTCGATTTGGTACACTAGAAAAAGTTAAGAGTTTAATGGTACCCCCCCTTTGTAGAATGTGACTTCGCACTGTCTAGGAATGCAATGTTTGCGATTTAAAATTTTCGTGTGCCGGTCGAAAACTAAGACGGTGCGTTGCACACCCACTGGGAACATGGATGGATGAATGGATGGGCGGACTTTTTCTCTTTTTCTTTTGTGTAGTCCTCTGTACGTAGAGGCCTTGTAACGGTCCCATTCCCCCTCTACAAGTGCCACACCTTGGGTCTATTTTAGAAAGCCATAAAACGCTGGCCATCACTGGCTTCTGTGAACCTGTACACGGACAATAATTTCGGAGGAGAACAGGAAGGATTGGACCTGCAGGTTGATGAAGCAGGCAAGAGGTGCAGACAAAACAGGATATTCTTACAGAGATCTCTCGTGCGACCGAGAGGGGAATGGTAAGATTACTCTGCGAGAAGGAATACGGGGTGGATGAAACTGAACGAGGATCGTGTCCTGTCGTGGACTTTGGTATTAGGCCTACAGGTGTCGAAACTTACAAATCCACTAAGTGAACCGGTGATTTAGTACAGGACTTGATGTCCCCCCCCCTCTCTCTCTCTCTCTCACGCATACACACAATACCCACTACACACACACGTGCTCGCCCGCCCCACATTCCTTGCTAATATATGACGGTATTATTAAGATACAATTGCAAATATATGCTCTGATAATTATATACTCGCCGACATTCAAAGGACAAGGACATTATAAAATTTACGTTCGCGAAGCATTAAATATCTTTCTTGCCTAGTCTGCGATTCACATTTGGGATCATGCCAAAAGGAGTTAGCACATAAATCACCTTACTGTTTACCCGTTCCTTTCTCACGCAATGCATGTTTACAGATGCGCATTCCACACATGACGCAACTCTGTTTTCCCATAATTGTCACGGTAGCCTATATGTAATCTCAACACGTACTGCTCAGAAAGTGATGTTTGTCCCTACGTCACCACTTAGCAACTCTCTATTGACTCCGACTATTTCGGTTACCAAAACGTAGTTGAGTTTAACCCATGACTAGTCACTGAAGGCTAGGCTGTTCATAATGTATTCGGCAGGGACATGTTTTGAAAACTTATTTATTTTACGAGGATGTCAGTATAGCGCCGAATGGTACGATGGCAAATGAATGACGAATTGGAAAAGGTCTGAAAGAAAGCGGTCCTGGCCTAATCCACGTACCGGGGTGGTCATAAGTCCTTAGCCCGACCAGGAAAGAAACAAGCTCGGAAGCATGTCAGGGACACGCGCGATTTCAACAACAACGAGACGCGAGCTGTCATCAAGTTTTTTTTTTTTTGCAAGGCAAGACGCCGAAGGAAATTCAGGCCATTTTGACAGAAACATTAGCTTGTTTCCTTCCTGGTCGGGCTAAGGACTTATCATCACCCCTGTACTATTGTAGTAATTGTCTGAAAGTGTTGGAGAAACTCACATTCATACTGCCTTAGTAATTACGGCTCGTGCAGATCATACATACATGATGTGCCAAACTACAGACAGCGTGAGATATGTTACGTTATGTGCAATATGTGATCTCTATAGCGTAGAAACATATTCGATAACGATCTAAATTTAGTGCATCACAATAAATCAGTTCCTTGGTGGCTCAAAAGTTAACGGCAAATTTCATCCTATAACGGGCCACGAAGGCCCAGACGTGGAGTGAACTCGACGTTAGATGGGGATTCGTGGTCTACGCCACGCCCCGGCCGCTTTAACCCAGTAAGAATCCGGTACCCGTTGTACAGGAGGCTGGGTGGGCCCCAGGGCCATTCTGGACGGGTACGGAAAATCTCTCCCCAACGCGATTCTATCCCCGGACCGTCCAGCCCGTAGCGAGTCGCCATCCCGGCGCACTTCTTGGCGGCATGTTTAATTTTATTAATTGTGAAGAATAAACTGTAGACCCAAGAATTTAAAACAATATATAATTTTTCGTTTTCAGCGACCGAAAATGAGAAATGTCAGTACACGACCGTAAAATATTATCCGAGCCTAGAAAGTAGTAGTTAGAAGTGAAACTTCTCACGTACGCAGTACAAAAAATCAGCTATGCAAAACAAAAGTAGCAAAATAAGACTTTTAAAATAAAAATATTGATACTGATAAATTCCATATCGAATGCCATTCCCATAATATATCTCCAGCCTCTAACACTGAACCCCCGTAAAGTAAGTATTGGTGGCGTAATAGTAGGCATGGAAACCATAGCCCATTGAAAATCCACTTCCACCACGCTGCTCTGCCCACCTAAGTTTCAAGCAGGGTACAGGAATATCTGGAGACGAAATACTCAAATGTCAGAGCCAGCTGCGGGCTGTCGCACCACTGAACAACAAGCTTTCTTAGGGTTTGACTACATTCTTCACCATCAACAGCAGCCATCCACTTCCTAATTCAAGACGCTGCCACTCAGCGGAAGAAGGAGACCCTACCTTTAAACGCCTAACTTCAACTTAGCTGACGTACCGCACCGCAAACCTCCAAAGTTGCATTTTATATATTTATTCAACAAATATAGGTACCGAATATTTTAAACACGATGTATACTCTCCATTTTTTTCTCTTCAAAATGCAGTTTGTTTCATAATTCTAACATATTTGGTTCCTGTATTATTCATATTTTATATACAGGGTGTGCTAAAATTTAAAAAAAAAATAATTCCGGCGCCAAAAGGTTAACAAGGTGGATAGTGGCAAACATTAGACAAAAGCGTGACATCTGGGACTTCCATTTATCGACGAATCTAATTGCTATGAAAACATTTATCCACTACATTTTCAGAGATCGTAAATTCTTCGTAATTACTTGAATCCACAGACTTTCCGCCGGAAAATATCCTGTTTCATGATACGTAATGTAAAAGTAATTGTCACCGGCAGCTACCGAACCTTGAATCCTATTGACATAGAAAGAGCGGTGTTGCCGAACAGCGTTTATTGCCTCACCTATTATGAAGGAAAAGTCATGTACACTCATAAAATCCAGGTGAGTTTTATCAAGTTATTACGGAGATAAAAACAAGAGACTTGCAGAAGAACTCATATCGGGTATTTCATTCGCATGCTTCAGTGACGTAGAACATTCTGTAATTAACACAAATAACACAATTTTGTGGCCCGCTTCTGTAAAATAACTCCTACCTCAAATTCTTACAGTTGGATATCCAACAATTCCTGATACACTTTCCGTCCGTAACGGATAAAAATTTTTCTGTAGTCTTATTCCAGTATTGAATATGGTACGCCCTTTCTTCTTCCACTTTCACAAACTGTGAAGAACACAGCTGTCGTACAATGGTTATTTTTCATGGTTATTACACGGTGATTACCTCCGTTTCAACGGATATATGCAACTGTCGTGTTTCTAAGATCGTCTGAAGTGTTCCACGAAGAGATTTTATGATATGGTATCAACGACGGTGTTAAATAGGTCCAAGTTGTCGTCCACAAGATGTACCGCGTCAATATGCCGACGTACAATTGGTGAAGCAGAGCTACATATATTCTTAAACATCACACTATACACGGGGGCGAGGGGGGGGGGGGTGATCAGCTTCAAGCTCTGGTGGACTTAAGCTCGCCCCTCGCTTAATGAAGCATCAAAGTGAAGTGCAGTGCAGTGTAGGGAAGGGGGTAAAAACGAGACTTTATGGAAAAAGTTTATATGAGCAATAAAGTGGTGAGAAGTGAAGGGCTGGGGTGAAAGCGTGAGTACAATATGTGTGGGGAAAAATACTAGAAACTATATACACTACTTTCATACCTTGGTGTTGTTTACCTTTTGTACATGTTGTATTTTAAGATGTCGTGTGTATTGTTGTTAGTTGTCTTATATGTATTGTTGTAGTTGTCTTGTGTGTATTGTTGTCATCTTATGTGTATTTGCTGTATGTATTGTTGTCATCTTATGTGTATTTGCTGTACTATGTGTGTATTGCTGTTTTTACTTTAGATGCCGGACTGCTGGCTACAAGTCAGTATTCCGAAGGTCCTGCGAAAGGCCACCTCGACACAGGATTTTCTTGGTTTCCCTGTGTCTATAAGCAAATGCTGAGATGGTTCCCAACATTCCAAGTTGCCACTACATGCTTCTCATGTAGCCCTC
>Ga0136643_10003498_pt1 | contig 21190 bp, 11 predicted proteins | sample TergutLab28metaG_FD_96883 | JGI IMG/M metagenome (GOLD analysis project Ga0136643, IMG submission 96883) | Labiotermes labralis P1 segment gut microbial communities from Petit-Saut dam, French Guiana - Lab288 P1 (version 3) (version 3) | ecosystem: Host-associated > Arthropoda: Insects >...
GGCGTATAGCGTCTTTGAGTTGTTCGATTGTGCGGGGTGTATTTTTGTACACTTTGCCCTTCAATAGGCCCCAAAGAAAGATGTCGGTAGGCGTTAGATCGGCTTCCCCTTGTCTCTAACGTTTTAACCAATTTCTGGATGGAACACTTCGATGGTGCACATCTTTCACAAATTCCGTTCGAAATGCCATCTGGCGTGATTTAAATGAACCTGTTTGCCAGTATTTACGAACGAGAAACCCGCGCTGTTCGACTGTATACATAGAAAATAGTTTGGGGCCTCTAGCGAGAGACTCATCCTGTATAAGATACGTTAAATCGGCTTAACGTAGTTCCGTTGTACAAGGACAGAATACTGGAAGGTTCTGTCATCCCTGTGATACTTCCACGACAGTTGCAGGGAGGGGGATACTTCATGGGAAAAGAAGGGCCTCAAACCCCTTCTACAACTGTTCATGATAGTTTCCCACTCGTGGCAAGATCTTAAAAATCGTCAATCCGGATAGCTTCCGTGAAGCAGGGCGAGCAAACAAGGGAGGAAGGACGGGAACAGGCGGACAGGAAGAATCTCAGTTCTTCGAACAGAAGAGAGAAGTAACACTTTGAAGTATCTATGGCTGGATGGTCACAGTACAGTGTGACGGATGCAAAACTGTTGTGGAGTATTGAACAGATTAATACAGTGGCTGAAACAGCGGGTCGTACGGACTTATTGCATATAAGGCAGGAAGCAGCTCAACCTTGCTCTCAGTGGGATAATTCTGATATTTGTCAAGGCGCGCACAAATACAAAGAACACGCGAAATTCATAATGGTAATACAGTAAAGGCTGTCCTTGTATATACCACAAACGCGTACAGGAGCGCCCTAGATGCAGATGCATGGTCAGTTACACGGTAAATCCTGGAAACGTCACGAAAACAAAACCAATACTTTCGGAAGAAACGACAAATCAGTACGAATGTGAATGGTCCAAGCAGGGGCCCAGATGGGTGGTCACACCATGCAAGAGAAGTGCCGCTTCACGTTGACTCGCACCAGGTCACAAATCTGTGACTTTTTATAAAGATATTGACGCCCCATCCGTCAGCGTCATGTGGGGAAGAGTTTTAAGCAAGAAGGACGTTAAAAAGTAGGTGCAAATTTTTGCACGTTCATAATTTGTCCCCCCCCCCCCCCCCAACACACACACAAACACGTGCGCGCGCTCAAAGTATGTGGATGCGGGCTCACGAAGCGTACGACTGTCTGTGCCACCTTCAATCTGCAGACATGAAAACTGGTACGTCAGCAGACCTACGGAGAAGACGTTAACTAAAGTATTTCTGAGAAAATCGGGAACACCGCCATTCGAGGGTTAATTTTACTTTTCATATTACTGACTTCCTCTTTGGTAACTTTATGATGCTGGCACTCATGCAACCCATGGTCTCTGGCATCATGATTGGTAAACGATGAAGTTAAAAGGTAAAGGTGTCCGTGTTCACGACACGAAGGCATATACGGGGAGTAAATGCATAGTTCCGCTAATTCTTGACTTCGGCAGTGGTCAACTTCAGCTCCGGCCGCTTTAACCTCGGCAGAACCCCCCGGTGACCACTGAATTGGAGGCTGTGTGGGTCCACAGCCAGAATGGACTGTTTTGTCTCTGTCGGGGCGCGAATCACGGACCGTCCAGCCCGTATCAAGTCGCTATACCGACTGTGCTATCCGTCTCCGGGGAATGATACGTCTGAAAGGGTCTGGAAACAAACAGACGTGGCCTGGAAGAAGTATTATCCAGGAATGTGCCCAGGGGAACGGAAAAAAAGGGCCACGAAAATTCTAAATCAGGACAACTGGTGTCCTGACCGAAATTCAAAATTTGCGCCTGCCGAATACAAGTGTAAAGCGTTAGCCTTATGATTCACTTGCTATGTACAAATTATTGACGTGAAGGGCTTGTGAACTTTATAGCACACAACGAACGACAGTAAAGTTGTTCCTGTGCAGGCCACGAAGGCGTATACGAGTAGAGGTATGGCTCCACTCATTCTTAGCATCGAAACAAGAAGGACGTGAGTGATGGGCCTCAATCCCGTCGCTTTATGCCCAGGGAAAGAACCCTGGTCGGGGCAATGTAAAAGAGATGTCTTGCCCCTATCGGGAAACAAGCCTTGCATCTTAGGTCATCCAGCCTGCAGTCTAGTCATTATACCGATTATGAATACATTATTCCGTTTTATGCATTTCCACCTTTAATTCCGTCGTATGATTTTGGGGACTGAAATCGTCTGCAGAGAGACGAAAGAAAGCAGCTTTCAGGTTAAACGTTTCCTTTACTAATCTGGGTGAAGCAGAGCAACGCCAGGCGTAATTAACTGCAAAGTATGGGGTCATCCTTGAAACAAAATTCACTGCGTTTATTGATAACAAAGATTAGTGTAGGATCAAAACGAAACATTACATCCTACCCTCAAGCACTTATGTGCATATCCTGTTTCTGTAGAATCCATTTTAATATTATCCTGTCACCTGCACCTATATCTCCCTCCATTTTTTTCCCAGGCAACATTATTTACTGCATGCATGCTACGTGTTTCTCCCACCTCACTCTCTCTGATTTTATCACCCTAACAATAAAACGCCATAAAGCCTCCCCCCATTAATGTAATGTTACCCATCCTCCCATTTATTTAAGCAGGGGTGCACAAATCCCGGGCAGCGACTACATTTTGTACGGTGGTCCCTAATATTTGTGGGTCCCCAGAATGTCTTCATGTCACTCTTCTGGCGCCTAGGATTTTCGGTTTCCTCCTATTTTTTTTTTAAAGAAATATGTGCATCCCTGCATTTAAGGGCGCCCTATTTAACTACTTTGTCTTACTTCAGTTCAAATATTACTGAAAATGCTCTTTTCGAAGAGCCTCAATCAAGGACAGACGACGGGTGCAAGGATGATCGGTTTGATATTCAGCAGTGTGTTTAGGTTCTGCGGGCCCTTTACAGAACAGTCTGGGGCCTGAATGGACCAAAACTGAGAGTAAGATCCACTTACAACAGACTTCATATATAAGGAGAAAAATCCGTTGGGCTAAGCAATCTTTTTAACACTTCAATTCACAGTTTCCTTATAGATTTCACACCATTCACGAACTGTGACATTCCAGAGGCACTGTGAAAAAGCTGTCATGGAATTACGAAGTTAAAGGAATACACCAACATTCTGTAAGGTTGCTACATTTTTGTTTCCAGTTTTTGTGAGGAAAGTAGCAAAATTTAAGAAACACAGTCGAACGTCTAAATGAATGAAAGATTTGGAAATAACCCAAAGATAAAATTAACGAAAAAAGTAGAACACAGCCAAATGAAGAAAGAATTAGGAACTAGAGCACAGCACATCGACGGGAGTGAAAGTAGAGAAGCAACGCCAAAAAACTACATGAAGAATAAAATGTAAACACAGTTCAATGAAAGAAAGAACTGTAATCGTGCAACAAAGTACGGAAGGAGTTATGAAATATAACGCACACTCCAACGATGAAACTGATGAGAAATGGACCACGCAAGCAGGATACTGCACCTACATTGTTTGTCTGCCGAACTAATGCACTGCCTTCTGCGTAATTTCTTATCAGCAGAAAACGATGAGATTATTAGATTGGAAGTCGATACTAGGGGCACGACACGTCACGCAAGGGTTCGTAATTCTTGTAGCTGTCCGACACAAACTTGTCCGTGTTCATTTGTTGAATATTTACAGCACCTGACGAAAAATCATGGTGATCACTAATTTAAAAAAAAAAGTTAAACGCAAATATATCGTGGCTGTGGTAACAAACTGTAATTGAGATAGGATGTAATTAAACAGTATTGCGAAGCTACTGGTTCAGGCACTGGAAATTCAAGAATTATGTCTGATTTTTTGACTAAACTTAATTATAAAGGAAGTACACATAATTCATTTTCTGGAGCTTCTCGATCAATAAAACAAAATGTAAACTTGATATTTTTTTCATGCCACTCGTAAGGAAATCCAAAATAATTTATGGCTGTTAACTCACGAGAGCGCTATAAAAATTAGAGTGATGTCTTACAGTTGGTTCCTCGAGTCAAAGAAGGGACGCTTAACCATGTTACACATGATCAGACCGACAATGATCGGCAAATGAACAACGCTAAATGGTATGTGGACTTAATTTCGAGTCCCTGAATGTTCAAAAGGCGTGGAATACAAATTTACCTTTTACTTTTTAAAGAGGCAAGTTTAAGGAGTGACTGCAGACCAGTAGATGGCCGAACAACCTATGTCGAATTGAAAGATTTGACTCGGAATTCGGCATGAGATGGAATCTAAAATGACAAAGAGACACTTTCAGATTCATTCGTTTTTTTTCTTTCTATTTCGTAAAGTGAGACGATCGTCAATGAAAGCTTGCAGAAGTTAGGAGCTGTGTAGATGGTTTTCTTTTTATCACGATCACATAACAATGATACCCATAAAACTGCAGGAGCCTTCCTTTGTATGATATTACGCATCATGCATAACGAAAGACAAGCTGTAATTTGGACGATGAGGAGAAGACACAAGAAGACTGGAGCAAGTTTCTTCATCACATTATAATACTCCTTGGACATAGTCTTTTGTTTCCATACACTTCGTCTTCTTCTTCTTTTATTCTTTGTCCTTGAATATTCTCGTTCTAAGAAATTTGATCGACTGCGGGTGAGAGGGTGGGTGGGTTCAGTCTGTCTTGGAGTAATCTGACGGCCGAGAGACGTGACAGACGTCCTCCGCAGAGAACCGTGAAGAACGTCGCCGTGCCCAGCTTGCAGTGGCGGATTTCATTCACAGAGAATTCTTCCCCTATTATCGCTTTTCACGCCTGCCATGTAATACAGTACCCGGTAACGGAGCCTATAAACTGCACGTGAAGCATACAGCGGCATTACTAGTAGTTAAGAAGAACAATACCAGTCTTTCGAACTTACGCCAAAGATTATAGAAATAACAGTAACCATATGTGTGTGAAAGTATCAGTTCACCGACAAATAATCCATAACTAATAAAACGTACTAAACAATATACTAAATCTATGTAACGCCTGTCTGAGGCATTACCTACTAAGAATTGGGTAAAACAGAGGGATGATTAACGCATTCTCGCTTCAACTTTACTTTGTATTACAAGAGAACCACGAGGGAATGAAAACTGGCCGGAACATATCAGCTTCCACAGTATCTGATAACGTTAGTTTGTTGAAAAGGAACAATGGGACACATCAGTGTCTAGAGTACCTGAAGGCGTTAGACCGTTGAACTAGATATGGATGAATGTATGAGCTTCTAGAGTGTCTGATATTATTAGATTGCTGAAGTGGGACTGAATGAGCCATATCAGCTTATACCGGATCTGATAACGTTAGCTTGTTGAACAGGAACAATGGGAAACATCAGTTTCTAGAGTATCTGATGGCGTTAGATCGTTGAAGTGGAAATGAATATCAGCTTCTAGAATATTTGATATCAGACTGTCGATCTGGAACTGTCTGGGACATATCAGCTTAATTTTTTTGAATAGGAACAAAGTGACACATCAGTTTCTAGAGTGCATGTAGGCGTTAGATCGTTGAACTAGAAATGAATGAATATATCAGCTTCTAGTGTGTCTGATAATATTAGATTGTTGAACTGGATCTGAAAGGGACATATCAGCTTATAGAGGCACGATGGCGTCAGTTTTTGAAAGCAAGCATGAGTGCCACACGGGAGAACAAACACTCCACCAAATGATGGAATAGCAGGTTGGTCCATAAATCAAGGCACGAAAATCTATGTAAGTCACCAAAATGTACGCCAAAACCACAATACACAGCCCGTTAACAAATCTTTCGTAAGTGTGGAAAAATCTCAAATAATTATTTACAAAAAAAGTAGCAAATCAAAATCACATTCCTGAAGGAACTAACAGCATATTAATTCAATAAGTGGTTGCTAAAATTTGGTTCTGTATCGTCTGCGTTCAAATCACCTACAAAGAAAGGTAAGAACTGAAATATATGAAACAGTAATTTTGATTATTTGTGGATGCTGACTTGGTCTCTCGCCCTAACAGAACGCTGAGTGAGACAATAAGAAAAGTGTGCCGAAAAGCATAATTGAACCGAAGAGAGTGGAAATAATACGAGCATGAAAAAAAAACTGCATACGGAATGGGTTCATAATTTATAGCATTTACAAAATGAAGGCGGAAATGAATATCAAGTCAAGATCTTAACCACAGACTTGGGCGTAGAAGAAAACGCGACATTAACGGTATTAACATTAAAGAAAATAAGTCGTGGGAATGTGGACTGACGCCATACGGTCCAAAATATTATCCGGGATCGGACTCATTGGAAAGAGAAATAAACTTCCGGTGTTCTTGCAAGGCTGAGAAACTATGATTTTCTCTGTTGCAAGACGTTATTGCGTGAGTTGCTATGTAGGTTTTTTTTTGTAATGTTGTATTTGGGCGGTGATGAACAGGATCACTGAGTAATAGGGTGTACCACAAAAATATACGGCGTGAAAGGAGAAATGAAGTCGACACGAGGTCATGTTCTGTTCGCAGCAGCGTGGCTGCTAGTTGCAACACCTTAGTGACAATTATATGGGTTTCTGCAGTGAGGATCCTGAAACAATTAGATAGACAGAAAAGTTTGATAGGCAAAGAATGTTGAAACATGGTCTGGGACACAGCCTATATCTATATTACAGATTAGACTAAATGATTGTGAAAGGACTTATAAATACACAGGATGTATGAAGGGAAATATTTAGACCCCACAGAAAAAACCTCCGAGAAGAGGGGCCTAGTATCTCTAGACATGATTCTTTATTAGAAGGGGGCGAAGTAGTTCCGGCACTGCTGACTACGGTAGAGTCCAGTCGGTCGGGGTTCCATTCCTGGTACAGCCAAGTATTCTTTCTTCTCCACAACATCCAGGTCGGATCTGAGGAACACGTACGCCTAACCCCTGGCCAACGGCGGCCGTTCACTCATTCCTCAAGGGTAAATCTCTCGAGGCGTGAAGCTGTCCACTCATCTACATGTATTTCTAGTGCCGGCGTTAAGACAGCTGTCAGGCCTACCCTCGGCCGCCGTAAGTCTTCGGCAATTTAGCATTTTCACTACTTAAACGCGTCTTGTAGACTACGTATTATAAAATGGGAACATGCGTAAGAAATATGCCATGATATATTTTAGGGTAGGCTTACGTTGGCCCCGTGTTATTGGGTGAGTTTGGCGTAAATACAACCACGAAAAACATCCACGGAAGTCGAACACGGGAACATTACCATGATAACGGTGATAGGTAAAGGTAAATCAGTCCCATTACAGGCCCGAGGTGTCCAGAGGGTTCTAGGAAGTTAAGGTTCCCAGATTATGTGACAATGGCCCAGGATGGTGGTATGGTTGTCAGCCTTACACACCGACTGCTTTTACCCTCAGGAAGTACTTCCAGTACTCATTTCTGTTAGAGGCTGAGTCGACTCCAGGTCCATAGTGCGATCGGAAGGATTATGTCAATGAAAAATAATGGCCGTAGGGCCGATGGTAATCATCCAACTGACCTTGTAAACTGTTGAGCGTATCACACCGAAACTTCTGGTGAATGGTAATGACGTCATTAAGTAATGTTTGTTGTTGAGGAAGAACTACAATTCGTAATCCGCCACTGTGCAGAATAAGAGAAATGAACAGAGATGTGGCCGGGTTAGAAGAAGATGATGATGGGAAGGAGGTGGAGGAGAAGGACCGGGCACTCGGCTGAAGGGCTGCAGTGGGGTGAGAGGAAAGACGTTCGCGGATCAATCTGTCAGCCACTGTCCCGTGTCCCCGCAGGTTTCTGTCTCCAATGCCTGCCTACTGACTCTTATTGAATATCCCGCCTGCCCGCAGCAGTGGACGGATCCTATGTGCTCATCTGGCTCATTGCTCTGGCTCTTCATCTGTGTCCACAAACAATTAAGAACTCAACGTTCAAAACGTTATCTGTGAATCGACAGATCCAAAATACTTCGTCAGAGAAAAGAGAAATATTATGTAGTACTTACTGTAAGTTAGGCGCTGGTGGAATGACATGCAAATATGAACCTAAGTACTGGGAGAGAAGCTTGTCCCAGTGTTATTTTCTCCGCCACAAATTCCATATGGACAGGCCCGAGATCGAACCGTGGTCTCCATGGCAAGAAGTCAAAGACAAATCACCTCTGCCAATGGCAAGGTTTATTGTTATTATTATTATTATTATCATCATCATCATCATCATCATCGCATCGCTTAAATATCTATTAACTTAAAAACACTAATACCCCTGAGGCTGCCTTGGATATTCTCGTATATTCCGGAAAGTATCTTAACTTTAATCATGTTGTAACTGTCTGAATACTTAGAGGGGAGGAGGGGGGGGCAGATACCATATTAATTTGTGTGTGTGTGTGTGTGCGCAGCGTTCTGACCAGCAAACTTCCATGTCTAGAGTTCTGGACATTTAGAAACACTTGAAGCACATGGCTTACAAAACGTGTCCCACATTATTTAAACACATAAACACCAAGTCCCACACTTGATATATTCCTGCTCTTACTATTGCAGCCTATCTGCTGGCACAAATGTGCAAGTTCTTTGCTCAGTCAAATACTGGATATTAAAGTACAAATGTCTGCTTATCACTTGGACCTACAGAACAGGCCGTAACAAGAGGACACAGAAAAGTGCAGACCAAGAACTGCCACAGTTCGTACCCTTAACTTAATATCGCTAAGTATATTAACAAATGAATGCGATCAGCAGAGCGTGTAATGTGCACAGGGAAATGAGAAACGCGCAGCAAACCGTCACACCATTTCAGCTCGAAAGCTTCAAGGTAGAAATGGGACACCCAAAGGCAGATCAAAATATAACATCGAATCAAATTTTCACAAAAATAAAACGTTATGGCGTGGGCTCGATTCGACTGACTCGGGATAACTTGCAATGGCGCACTTTTGCAAACTTTCTGATGGGTCCCATGGTTTAAATAAAGTCGCGGAAGTTACGGTCCACCTGAGCAAATACAAACTTCTTTAAAAAAATCCTGGCTCATAAATTTAAGAGCAGAGTCATCAAAACACGAGTCGTGATTTACTCGTTCTGAACTAATTAACAAACTAACTCGATGCAACACAGTCCCTTTAGCAAGCTAATGGTTCCTCAGCAAGTCAAGAATTTCCCACTAGTTTATGAAACATGAAGGTTCATTACCGTGAACACAACAGCCCAACAACTGTCCCTGTCCTACGCCACATAATTGCTGTCCATCGATGCCTAGGTCTGCCAAATGGTCTAGTTGCATCCTTGTAAATAACCAAGTTGACGCACAATTTTTTATGTATGTTTATTTCTATTTTCTACATGTTTCGGACAGCCATATGCCCATCATCAGGAGAATTAATGTATCAATGCGACATCTGGTTTTTGTCATTCTGTGAAGATGACCGTCCGGTATGCAGGAGCATATGCTCCTGTATACCAGACGGCCATCTACACAGAGTGACATGAACCAGATGTCACATTGATACAATAATTCTCCTGATGATGGGCACATGGCTGCCCGAAACACGTAGAGAACAGAATTAACATACAAATAAAACTGTACGTCAAGTTGGTTATTTACAAGGATCATACCGGGATGCACGGTCAACAAAACATAAAAGGTCTATTTGCACGGATTCCCCTTCGAAACCCTGCAGGCACCTATCTTCTCCCCGTTCGTACCAAACTTGGATTTTACATACAAGGTCCACGTCTCTGCTACAGACACACCCTGTCAAATCACTTTAGCGAAACAGATAACTACTAAGGACAGCGTGCAATAAAACTGGTGGACTGATTCAATTCTTATGTGGATTAGTTTACGACGACCGCTATATTACGCCAAACTGGTTCATAATACACCACATAAAATAGAGCTGATCAAGGTCTGCAGCTTTATTCTACAACATTTTCAGGTGCTGGAACTTACAATTATTCTGGCACGAACGCCTGTAGCATTTACATTTGAAATTATTTTAAAAGACACTATCAAAGGCATCTAACATCAATCAACATCCAACAACAATCGCAACTTGACCGAAAGTTTAACAGTTGGCATTCGAGTGTTTTGGATCTCAGATACAAATTAACACTAGCAGACACTTTATAAACTTCGGTAATATCTAACATTTCGATATTACAGCTGTCAATTAAATTTCTCCTATGCACGTCTGGTAATATTTCGTGTAATCTCAAAAACACAAGAGACGAACGGAGGCGTGTGGTAAGACTCCAGCAGCACGCGAAGTCTTCGACACGTCCTGCCAGCATCCCTGACTTCAGCTGCGAATTCGGCAGTGTACTGAAGCCAACACTGATGGCTTTCTGCAATTTATAATGAGTGGACTCTCAGCCAGTTCGAATAAAAGGGCGTTGAGGCGGTGATATTGGCGACGGAGGTCACACGAAGAAGGCCATTTTCAAATGCTGATGGTTACAGCTAATTCTCCAATGAGTCAAGAGAGTGTGTACGTATTTATTACACCGATGCACCGTTTCTTGAATTAGTTAGCCTATTTCATAAAAAAAACCATGAGGTATTTCTGAAGTCAATAAATGAGATCCAATATTATACAGAAGCCAACAGACACGGCAGAATAATAACGAAGAGTTATGAGACTGAACAAATATACCGCGCAAGCAAGACGTAGTTATGAGGGTATATAAACAACAATTATGATCCTCAACAGACAAGCTAATTGGAGAGACAGGTGACAGATACTCTACCCGACAATCGTCAGCGTCGTTAGGTGACCATCAGAGTTTACCATGACAACGGGACGAGTCATCAAACCTTGTGTACATTCAGCGTATAAGCGACGCTCGATAAGACAAGAGAACTAATCCCCGAGACTGACTACAAAGAAAAGAAGAAGAATCCAGACAAATTAGGGCGACTGTTCAAAGCGGAAAAAAACAGCACTTTCTTTCGGCTGTCAGCTGTCCAGTTTTATGCCGATGAATGAAGTCTAGTGTTAAATTTGACGTTCAGGTGACCCTGCATCGTGATAAATTTTTATAATAAAATAAACTATATATACTAATTTCTCAAATTTATTTTTGGAATAAAACTCTACATGTTTCGGACAATTTTTTATAATTAAAAAATTACATATGTTTCGGACAGTTCCTCTGTCCGAAACGTGTAGAATTTTATTCCAAAAATAAATTTGAGAAATTAGTGCATCTAGTTGGTTTTATTATAAGAACCAGCGTTATATATCTCCTCAATTTGTCACATTAGATTATGAATTTGCTTGGGCGCAGCACTGCTGTGACAGATTACTGCTCGCACATTCATCTCGCACGTTACACATAGTAATGATAATAGTGCTTATTGCAGAAAGAAAAGATCTTTCCTCTGAATTTGAAGGCATGTAAAAACGAGGATAGTTTTGACTAGGAATGAAGTTCTAACTGGTGGCTGAGAATGCAGCTGCAGATACCAGAAAGATGTTTCTATATGTGACTAACGTGAAGAGAAGGCAGACACTGGACAGACAAAAATCATGTACCAGACGAAAGGTAAACCACGCAAAGCCTACTAGAAACAAACGTCAGGTGAATAACCCAATCTAAAGATGGATGCAGAAGGATTCTCTTAAACGCCGGTACACATCTGTTAGCATGCCAAAAGACAGAAATATTCAGTGTCACAGCCTCGGAGATCTCAGATCACCATCAACAAATTGTTTACCTTACATGGAAACCGTAGTGTAATGACACAGATTTCATTACCGTTTATTGTTACAATGCGTTCACGTTCGCTCTGGTCTTAGTAGACACAATTCTTATTGAATTCTGCAACTGTTCCCTGTTGAACTGTCACTAACCCTTAGCGATAGTCACTAACCTCGGGCTCGCGTTATTTGACACATTCCTTGCTGTTAGCTTTGACTGGTTATCGAAGAAGTAAGTCATTGCGTGATGTTGGGGAAATTTCCGTTGGTTCCGCATCACGTCGTGACGGAAATCTCGAAATTATAAAAGCAGCCAAACTGTATTTTTCGGAATACTTCTGCGTATAGTAACGCCAATTTAAGGTAACATGAGGAAAGGCACGAACAACATTATGTATCTACTGACAGTAGATGTGTCTTGTTACTCCATATTTATTTGAGCGTGTAATTTCGCAATGATCAGAAACAAGGTACAATGTCGAGTGCATTCCCGAAGGTTCATTACAGAGGAGATTTTTATGTCAACTGTATATAGTGTACATTAAAGGAAAGTTACGGGGAATTCATCCAGATTGTCAGCACAGGACACGGTTCCACACCCCATAACAATGACTTACATCCAACCCAAACAATGATTGTAGACTGACGTATATACTACTAAACGTTATATCAATTTAAAATAGTCATCAAACTTTATAGTCAATAGTGGGCTCTTCTTGAAAACTACATTTTTGCAAGGGTTAACGATTTGGTCGTTATAACAATTGGCCACGATGGATACTGTAGTTTCGTTACCAAGCTCACAGCAGCCCGCCAATGAATTCTGTTCTGAGCAGGCTGAATTACTTCCACATTCTCACTTTCTACCTTTCTTGAAGACACATACGTGGTTTTTATATATATTTTTCGGAAAAGAAGGAAAGGAAGAAAATTACGCGAAAAAAAAACAGTTATTACCACATTAACATAGAGGAAGGAGAAAAATAAGAAACCATTTAATGGCAATATTAGGACAAACAGCAACGAGGAGAGGGAGAAGATGGAACTGAGAAGAAGGAGAACAGAGAGTAACAAGTGATGGCAATAGTGACATACATGAGAAGGAAAGGAAACAACGAAGAATGAAACGACGGAGAAAATAAACGGGCGTAGTTAAAATAGTAAGGTTCGCACACTAAAGAAGACGAAAGAGAAGAGGGAAGAGAACGACTTACAAAAAAGCTGCAAAGAAGAGGGGTAAGTGGAAGAGAAGGAGAAAAAAGAAGAGTGGAAGTGGGGCAGTAAGTAAATACTATTCACATAATAGAGGACAACATCCCTGACAACGTTAAAATGTTAAATTTGTTCCTGTCCGCGCCATGACTACATATAGAGGAGGAGAGGTATAGATCCACCCATTCTTAATCTCGGCACTAGGTGGAGGTGAGTGGTCCACACCCCGGCCGCTTGACGTCCGGAGAAGAACCCCGGTACCCATTGAATAAGAGGCATGGTGGGCCTCAGAGTAAGACTGGACGGTTTTGAAGAACAGGGAACCTCTTAACCCTGCCGGCATTCAAACCCCGGACCGTTCAGCCCATAGCCAGTAACTACACCGACTACACCATCCCGACCCCGGATTTTCAAGAAAAGGGATGTTTAAAACGATCTCAAAATGTAAAAATCAGGAGCACCAGGAGAACAGTAGAAAGAAGAAGAAATTTAATGTTTTCCATTACGAAGTGTTATAACATATAAACACAAATTGCCATTCAATAACACAAAACTTTATTTTATATACAAAAAATAGTGTATTGTATATGAAACAGAGTGTTGTGTTATTGACTGTCAAGTTGTATTTATAAGAAGAAGAAAGGCCACGGCGAAGTCCGGATCAACAATAAGCTATACGCGGTACGCTGGACAGTAGGGTCTCGTTTTGCGACGGTTCGTTTTAAGACGATTCACTTTTACGACCCTTATCGAGTCGGACCGAGCACTCCCGACTTGTGTTGCATCACTGCCGCAATTCAGGCATCCTTTCTCCACTTAGTGGACTCCTAGCTCTTTTCCGGTGTGCACGTGTTTCTTTCTTTCTTTCTTTTTTTTTTTTTTAAGTGCAGTTCTTTTAAGTTGATTGTGATTTTTCCAACCACGACGTCCATCAAAAAGACAGAAAAGAAGAAAAAATAATCACAGTTGACTTTACATTCTTCCTTGATGTCTTCTGAACCACGGTCTGGGCCTTCTTCAACAAAAGTGATTTGATTGGTTTTTTTTTCAATTAACTGTGTAATTTTCTATATACGTAATTCATTACATTAAAATTGTATAACATAATGTAAAGAAATATTGTAAATTACAAAATTATTTGACTATTTTTTTTGGCCCATGAACATATCTCAATTTAAACCATTTAAATAGTACTTGTTTTACGACGATTCAATTTACAACCAAATATTCGAGAACGTAACCCCGTCGTAAAACGAGACCCTACTGTACTTTGTTACTGCTTTAAGGCATTAGAAAGGCTGCCGTTGTGCCTAGGGCACTGCTATGTCCCGCGTGCTATTACTACGACAAACACACCGATAAATGTGACGGTGTCCACACGCATTTCAGTCTTAACATCAGTGGCGCTAAACGACAGTTGACAGCCGTATAACTTCGTATTTAGATTTCAGTACAGAATGAGTAAAATGTATACCGTGAAGTGAACACTTTAGCAGGTTCTTGGCAGAAGTTAATAAAACAAACACATAACTCGGAGGCCGTTTTGTCACTTTCTGAGTTCTAGCTCTAAAACTGATGAAAGGATTTAGAGTAAGCTCAGTATTTGGCGGTCCATACCAAAATTTCTCAATCGAATTTGATTTTGCTTCCACTCGCCCCAACACACCGCCCAATTTACCTGCAGCTCTAATAAAAATTTCTCTGCATCATCTCGTATGCGGTTCAGCACAAACAAAAACATAAACGTTCAATCCTTATCGCGATTCTTGTGTTCTGTTCCGTATCATCGGGCAAATGGCAAGCAGAAGCGTTCCTACAAGATTCACTACAAACGTCCGAATCCACATGCAGAGGAAAGGATTATTCTATTCAGCACATTCAGGTGGCCTCTGGGGTCTAATCAGTCCCCTAGTCAATGGGTGCCAAGGAATTTTTCTCAGATATTGAGCGGCTCGCGTTTGAAGCTTATGACTCGCCTTCATCCATATGCAAGACTAGGAAAGCGTGGAACTTAAATTTAATGTCTTCAAGGCGTGATGTTTAATCAGAGAGACAGTCTTACCTTTAGGGTATCCCCCCACCCCACCCCTTCACGTACTGGTGAGGCAGTGTCTTGTAACGGATCAACATAACTAACAATCAGATTCAAATAAGTCTATGTCTTGTAATCGTCTTGACTGAAGCCTGTCCTTAGGCTTTATGTCAAGCACCTGTAATCGGTTCAAATTCTATCATTTTATTTCTTAAAGCTTCATTGTAATATCATCCTTCCATCTACGACTAGGTCCCATAAGTGTCCCTTTCCTTGAGGTTTCATGTCTTAAAATTTTGTAGGTTTTTTTTATCACGTGAGGCATGCTAAAATATAATATAAAATGTATAATACAGTCAAACAAACTTTATATTTTATTAGATTATATTAAGCTATAATTCCAGCTACATGTTTCGGCCTACAATTGGGCCGAAACATGTAGCTGGAATATAACCTGATATAATCTAATGAAATATAAGATTGTGTATGACTATATAATATATTATATTATATTATATATCATATTATATCATATTGTATAATATAATATATTTTGTAGGCATTTCTCACCTTCCACATACGCGCTACATGTCTCTCCCACGATGCTCTCATTGATGTATTCAACCTAAAAACTGCAGGCGAAATTTATAACAAAATCACACAACACAAACAAATTCTTGCTATTTTTCGATACCGTAAACAATAAGCCGATTTTGACCATATCTGGCACGTTGACCACATAACTGACAGTCGTAAGAAGCACATCGTGCCTTCTGTCCTACTTTTTTTTTTACAAATACACTTTAAAGATGGTACGCACTACGAATCATTTATTCACCAATTTTGAACAGTAAATTTACATAAATAGGCTAAACTCCAAATCACAAACAAAACAGCAAAATCCCGCCTTACGGTTGAACAATTTTAACAAAACCAAACAAAAAAGAGTACAAAAGGAAAATAAATGCGCTGATTTGGCTAAAAAAATACGCATAATCGAAAAGTGTGACGTGTCTCGAAACGCTGCGTCCAGAGCTCGGAATAAGGTTATCGGATTTAACTCGGTGTCATTTATCTTATGTCAACATTATCTTTTCGACCTGTATTATCTATGAAACCGGAGTTTCTGCCACAGACCAGCTACGCCACTGGTGCCACATGTCGTCTTAGTAACACGACAAAGTAGTCTAAAGGTTTCGGTGGTCCATTCAAGACTGAGAACAGGTCTACAATAAGTTTCCTTGATGACGGTTAATTAGGCTTTAGCCCACAGAGGGGGTTGCTGTTGGGGTCTGCGGACGCCTTCTGGGAATACATATACTAAGAGCGCAGTCAAGTGGACAGTTCACTGCCTGACACACACATAAATCTACATCTATGTTACTTATTGTTAGTTTAACAAAGCTTCCAATATATCAGATTATGCAGCGTCGAATTATAGGATGATTAATGAACAGTAAGCTGCTAAAGTACGGAAGGAAGTGGTCGTCCATCCGTGCAGTTTTCTGTAGGCACAGAAACAAATCACAGATAATGACTTCGGGCCAAGACACGAACTGGGGACCTGAGCAATACGAATCGGAGATGATATTGACTCGACCGTTCTGCAAATAAAAATCATCCCCAGATTTTATTCTGTGCTTCTGTATTTATCAGCAACAGCGGAAACACGAAGGATCTACTTATAATTTTCAAGCGAGATATCCCCACTTTGTTGAATATAAGCTAAAATATAATATAATATATATGTTATATTATATGTTGTGTTGTGTCGAATATAATATATATTATATGTTGTGTTGAATATAATCTAAAATATAATATAAAAATATATAATATAATCATAAACAACTTTGTAAAGTTTTGTATAACTATATTATATATATTATATTATATGTTGTGCTGAATATAAGCCAAAGCATAATATAAACTATATATAATATGGTCATAGAGAACTTTATAAAGTTGTGTATAACTATATTATATTTTAGCTTATATTCAACACAAACGGGATGCCTCACTTGAAAATTATAAAGTTGTGTATGACTATATTACATATATTTTATATTACATTTTAACGTAGGATCTACTGTCGAAATCACACGCACAGTAACCCTCCCACAAATAGTAGTATTTTCCTGCGCAATTTTGTCTGTACTCCATTGAAAACAATTAAATATATGGGTACGCTGAAAAGTTTACATGCTTGCGGATAAACGGGGCGATTAATTTAACCACCGCCAAGTAATGGCGGTATCAGCTACGCACAATCTGTGTAGGTGTTTGACGCCCACAAGAGTACGTACTTCATGCAACAGCAGGCCCGTAAGCGTCCTAATTCACGTACCCCCTACCTTCCACAAAAGATGACCCAATGCGGTCTCGCCCATCATCCTGTGATCAAGTCTCTCAACCCCCCTGCCAGGCGAGGAATAACTGCGTCTCCAATTTGCGTTGTTCTTCGATTTTATGGGTGAGCTACCTGTCTTCACGTTCAATTATGGGACACTTATATCCACTGTCGCAAAGCAAAATAACCGTGGTTAGAGACAGGAAATGTCTGCTTTTCACGCTAAGTTGTAACGGGTCTTAACAGGTAAAAATATAAAAGTTTTTACACGTTCTCTGTACAAAGTAAGAAAAATAACACTACAGAAGGAAGAGTCGTGTCCATACGCATGTTTCACCTCAGCATTTAATTGATTAGATTTCACAGACTGCAGTAAGGAACGTTGTGTTCGTATTGGCAGGCTACGTGGTCCCAGTTCTGCGAAACAGAGCCTTGAAATGGAAGAAGAAACTGACTGGAGTCAGATCTCGCGCAGTGACCACCGATCATACATTAACTCATGCCACAGGTGCAGTATCCGAAATTTTGGAAAAGTATGGATGGAAAGTGCTTCCCCACCCGCCGTACAGTCCTGACATGAGCCCACCAGCCTTCGACTTGTTCCCAAAATTGAAGAAACCACTCCGTGGGAAACGCTTCAGAAGTACTGAGGAGGTGTCTAATGAGGTGACCTGACTAATCAGACGCATCAACAACGAAGGCGACCTGACAGGAATACAAAACTTGCCCAAACGTTGCACCGCTGTGATAAAGCACAATGGTGATTACATTGAAGGTCTGTAAATGTATTTTGTAAAATAAATTCATTTTTAAAGAGAAAACGTACAGTGTGCAAAACTTTTGAAATTACCCACGTGTATATATATGCAGGATGGATGGTTTATAGACCAGAAATTTCCGGGAGATCTCGCATTTAGTTTCAGACGAATGGTTCTTAAAGGACACGGATTCTACATAAAACGCAGACTTTTATCGATTTTCTCAAAATTAGTAGAGCTACTTGATTGAGAATACACGAAGATTTCTCTCAGCTCAAGTTTTAACTGAAACATTTTTCGACACTCCGGATGTTTTGCACAACACAAGGATAGTAACTTCAGCTCCACAGACAATGCAACTGCACGATTTGCTGGCTGCACATCAATAGACCTGGAACAAGACCAAATCCGATGTTCAATATGAAGTCGTACAGAACAATTAAAAGAATATAACTATTGAATATTTTGGAGACATCTTTCTTTTCGTGAATTTGATGTATGTTTGTCCGTGCATCGTAGTGTAAGCGTACAGAAAAAAACCAACTAGACGCCACTAAATGCTTTATTGCACTTATAATCTGCTCAACATGTTTCGGGCACTTACATTCCCATCATCAGGAGCTCGAGACTATACTTGTGTTATTGCGACCACCAGCAACCAAGGCATTACACACCATATGCGGCGGCAATAACACAAGTATAGTCTCGAGCTTCTGATGATGGGCATGTAAGTGCCCGAAACATGTTGAGCAGATTATAAGTGCAATACAGCATTCAGTAGCATCTAGTTGGTTTTCTTCTCTATGCGTATTTCTTTTCGTGTTTTCTGTTTCTTTAAATATTAACCACAATGAAAGATACAATTCGAAAGTGGTTTTATGATAGCGTCTCAATTTGCTGTTATTTACTTCTTTATGGACGTTGAATAGTTTTCCCTTCTTTAAAGAATAAAAAAAAACGCTGTTTGGGGTCAGGAGCAGCCCCCATACTCAAGTGAAACTTCAGACTGACGTCCCCTGCACTGGGACCGACGGGTAACGTTATCCTCAACCGCTGTGCAATCCACGTAACTTCAGCCAGCTGTCCATGGTTTTAAAGAGAAGTCTATTTGCTCCAATGTTGCCCGATTTTGTAGTTTGAGATTTTCACAGCTCTGAATAGTTATATTGCGATCTGAAGAGTGAGGCGGCAAATCCCACCGAAATGTCGATAAAAACCTGCAAGACTGCCAAAGGGAACTTTAAACTTTTCCGATTGCGTCCCATAAATAAATTTCAGAACAGGTGTTGTGTGCGTATGAACATTTCGGGGCCTAATTTGGTGGTGATGTTGCCAGCTTAGGGCTTGAAGTGGGAACTTCGAAATGTCGAATGAGATTAGACTTACCAGCAGCTGCAGTAACACCGCGGTAAGCTGCAGTCTTACAGTCCAGTGATAAGGCATATACACGACATCCGCGTACCACATCGATATGCACATACAAGCACGCACACTGGTGCATGTATAACTTCAAATGAGTAACATCCTTTCCACAGACGCCAGTAGTCGCTTATCTGGTCGATAATTCGCCGTCTTGTATGCAAGCCGCAACACAACTTTGCTCACAAACATCGTGCCATGTCCGATGTCCTGTGTGACATTTTGTCTTTTACGGTGGAGGGTTCTTAGCACCCCCAGTTTAAGGGTCACCCTTGTCAGCTGTCCCCGACTGCACGGTCAATAAATTCGCAGGTACCAAAGTTGAAGACTATCTGCCTGTGCGATGTAATGTCGATAAAGCGTATTACTTCTGTGGACAACAGATATATGTACTAAATAAGGCGAATAATCTTAGGTTATGAAAAGACGTCACTTCTATTTTAATATGAAGGGAAGATAAATTAGAAATGGTGAACAGAAATCGATTCAGCGGAAGTCAATCGCATTTTACTTAGAAAATAAACTCCGTAGCAAATCGTCTGGTTGCTGGGTAAAACCACAAAACAATGGGCTAATCAGTCGAGATTCGAACCCAAATACAATTATCTTAAGCGTTACCGCTGCTCTGATCTGCTCAGTCACCATGATTCAGTTATCTAACTACAGTTTGTCAGGTGACCAGGACAAAGTCTTAAGGTGCCCCGTATGTAACAGTATTCGGAACTTGAATAAAGAGAGACCAACTTGATGTCACTTGCTTTATTATTTCATTATTTAATGCTCAACATGTTTCGGATGTTAATACATCCATTCTCTGGTGCTTGCAACTTATTTGTTGAGTTATACAACCCATGAAATAACTCATCAAATAAGTCGCAAGCACCAGAGAATGGATGTATTAACATCCGAAACATGTTGAGCATTAAATAATGAAATAATAAAGCAAGTGACATCAAGTTGGTCTCTCTTTATTCATCTATCAAGATGATGCACGGTCCAATAAACATAAGTATTCGGAACTTTTCTGTTACAATTTAAACTATTTCGTTTCAAAATGTTTTTCAATCCTTCTTATAATTCCAATGGTCCTTATAAAGCTGGCGTTCATCAGGCATTATACTGCATCACTGTCACTCTAAGGCATGGGACTATGTTGCTAATGTCAGTAGGTCTGCGTTTATAAATTCAAGAGGTAACCACATCTCTACACAGTCGGCAGTTGCTTAGCTAGACAAATAACCTGTATAAAGTAAGCCCCCAAAATTCAAAACCGTATTCATAGAGTTCGATAACTGGAAGGTGACCTGAGCCAGTTCATTCCTTTCCATACTCTCAAATTGTGTTTGTCTAACACCCATTTACTATTATCCTGCCATCTACAATGAAGTCTTCACAGCTGCCACTTTCCCTTCATGCTTTCCGACACAAGCAAAATTATAATTATCACAAATACAGGGTGAGTCCCTCGCTAGAGGCCCCAAACTATTGTCTGTGTATACAGTCGAACAGCGCGGGTTTCTCGTTCCTAAATACTGGCAAACAGGTTCATTTAAAGCATGCCAGAAGGCATTACGAGCGAAATTTGGTGAAAGACGTGCACCATCGAAGTGTTCCATCCAGAAACTGGTTAAAAAGTTAGAGA